>Ga0209018_1000033_pt1 | contig 120793 bp, 83 predicted proteins | sample YNPBryBLVA2012_FD_185814 | JGI IMG/M metagenome (GOLD analysis project Ga0209018, IMG submission 185814) | Anoxygenic and chlorotrophic microbial mat microbial communities from Yellowstone National Park, USA - YNP Bryant BLVA 2012 (SPAdes)... ... | reverse complement strand
CGCTTTCGCGTTTCCAGCGGCTGAGATTGGCAAACATGGCCTCGTTGATCCGCACCGCTGCGCTCCCGGCGGCGTCGCCCCCGGTCTGCGCGCCGATGTGCTGGAACATTTATATGATCCATGGTCTGTTCTGAAAAAACTGAAAACGTATTTGAAAGATTCGGGCTATTTATTGCTGAGCGTGCCGAACGTTCAGCATTGGTCGATGATCGTCAAATTGCTGGCCGGCAAATGGCATTATCAGCACGAAGGAATTTTAGATAGCACCCATATCCGATTTTTCACCCGATCGAGTTTGGTCAAAATGATTGAGCAAACTGGTTTTGAGATCGAAAAAATGAGCAGTGCGATGGGACGCGAAATCCGTTTCATCAATCTGGTAACGCTGGGGATGTTCTCCAATTTTTTCTCGTTTCGCTATTTCATATTGGCCAGAAAATCAAACCGCAAATCATGCGAATTGAGCGTATTATAACAACACTAAAAAGAGCAAATAAGAATTCCCAATGAGCCAGAGCAATTTCCCTTCGGTGGCCATTATTATTCTAAATTGGAATAATTGGCAGGATACGGTCGAATGCCTGGAATCGCTATCGCAGATCGATTATCCCAATTATCAAATCATCGTAGTCGATAATGGCTCAAACAATGATTCAGTGCCCCAGATCAGAGAACGGTTCCCTGTTATTCAGCTATTGGAATCCGGCAAAAACCTTGGTTTTAGCGGTGGAGTTAATTTTGGTATCGACCATGCTAAGGATTCAGATTTAATTTTATTGCTAAATAATGACACCATCGTTGCCAAAAATTTTTTAACCGAGTTGGTAAAGACAATTATCACCGATGACACAATTGGATTGGTAGGGGGAAAAATTTATTATTTTGAATCCACAGAGCCCAATGCCTTAATGCATCGCAACACAAACAAAATCTGGTCGGCTGGTGGCGGCATTACCAAATTTACCAAAAGGACATTCCATTTTGGGGATAAGGAAACCGACCAGGGGCAATATGATCAACAGCGAGAAGTCGATTTCTTATCTGGTTGTTGTTTGCTAATCAAAAGGGAAGTCATCGAGAAAATCGGACCATTGGACACCGATTATTTTATGTACTATGAAGATGTTGATTTTTGTTTGCGGGCAAAGGCACGAGGATATAAAATTATCTATTCACCAAAAGGAATTTTATGGCACAAAGTTCGACAGGTTAGCAGAAAAAAGTTTGTCGATTATTATCGCATGAGGAATCATTTAATGCTATTAAAAAAGCGATTTGAATCTTCACTATTTATGAGTTGCCTGATAGGCAAGTACCTTTTCATTGAACGAGCAGCACGAATTTTGTTGAGAAAATTCATTTACCATGATCAAGAGGCAATCAGCGATCGCATGGCAGCGCTCTTTAATGGCTTCCGAGACGGATTAATGTGGCGAAAGGCATGAATGAGGGGCTAACAAAATATTACCAGTTTTTGAAGAGGTTTTTCGTTTTTATTGTTTTAGAAACTGTCATCTTGATCGCTTCAATCAATAAAGACTTTTTTCTTTTTAAAATTTTGATCAATTATTTGGTTTTAGTAGGCATCACTCCCTTTATTTTCGAAAAGATCGATCAAAGAAAAATAGATCCATTTTCGCCGATAGCCATTTTTTCATTTTTTTATATTTTATTATTCGGTGCCAAAGCCATTGATTTTGTAATATTTCGACAGAAGCTTTTGCTTGAGGATGAAAAGTATTATTCATTAGCTTTGCTTTATGCCATAATCGGTCTTCATCTGTTTCAAATTGGTTACTATTCAAAAGTCTGGCGAATTTTTATCCGAAAAAAAAACAGAGTTCCTCAAGATTGGTCATTGACAAAATTTAAAATCATTTTAATTAGCTATTCATTGATTAGCTTCATCTCATTTTTGATCATTTTAGAATTGACGGGAGGATTTTCATTTTATTTTCATAATATCCATGCCGCCATGGTAAAAATAACCTCTGGGTCAGCGTTATTTTTCATGGCAGTTCTGATAGCAGAAATTCCCTTGTTGATCTGGTTCAGTTATGTCTTAGAGCTTAAAAGAAAAGTTTTTATTTTTGGTCTTTATTTAATATTGGTGGTACTATTGTTTATTTTCCTTGGCGAACGTGGGCATGTGATTTCATTAATCATTTCATTGTTAGCCTTTTACCATTATGGAAAACAAAAAATAAATTTGAAACCGCTATTCATTGTTGGTTTGGTTTTTATGCTTTTCTTAAGCTTATTCGGACAATATCGAGAATTTACTAAATATGATCTTTCAGTTAAAAAAGCAGGCTTCAATGCAAAGGTTAAATTCGAAGCCATTTACCATTCCGTTATGTCTGATTTCGATCAATTCATTCGATTAACGGATATCATAAAATATACACCAGAAAAAATAGATTTTCAAATCGGCAAAACATTTCTAAATTTGTTTTTAAAGCCTATACCCTCCCGAATCTGGGAGGATAAGCCCCAGGGCGCTGGAGTAATTGTCACAAAAAATTTGTATCCTAAACACTATTCCGCCCATGTATCCATTGCACCCTCTTTGGTGGGTGAATTATATCTCAATTTTCATCTTATTGGAATCATAACGGGGATGTTTTTATTTGGAGTTGTCAGCAGGGGACTATTTGAAATGCTGCAACACAATAAAAAAAATAAAAATGTTATTGTAGTCTATGCTATTTTGCTCCCGTTTGTTTATAGTGAATTGAGAGGGGATTTTGCCGTGGTCACTTCTTTTTTGATTTTTAAACTATTTTTCCTCTTTTTAGCATTGTATTTTATTACTAATAAACGAAACGCAATCGCTGCAATTGATAAATAGATTTATTGGAACAGAAAGCTCATGAAAATTTGTTTTGATGCAAGGGTTATCTTAGATCATCAAACTGGATTGGGGAATTATACTTATAATTTAATAAAGTCTCTATTGGAAATTGATAGGCAAAATTTTTATGTTCTTCTTATAAGGCCGCAATTGCGGAAGGACCATCCAATCCATTTGTTAGAACAACAAAATTTGGTGAAAAAATATGTTAATATATCACCTGTATCTATTTCGCAGCAGCTATTATTATTGTTTGTGCTGCTAAGAGAAAAACCTGATTTGTATCATTACCCCAATTGGGATGTTCCCTTATTGCAACCAGTCAAGTCGATTTTTACGATACATGATTTGACTTATTTGTTGGTGGATGATGCCTATCTAAAATATAAGCGATTAAAAAAAATATACACGAGATTGAATATTTTTTTGGGTCTGAAAAAAGCAAAAAAGATAATTACTGTATCTGAGAGCACCAAAAAAGATTTACTCAATCTCTTTCAATTATCACCCGATAAAATTAAGGTGATCTATGAAGCATGCGAAGATGGATTTAATGATCAAAAATTGAATAGCGACCCAAAGCTTTCTGATCACCATGGGGAGGGCGGATATAGATATTTTCTTTGGGTCGGTGAGCAACGGCCTCATAAAAATTTGGTGAGAACCATCCAGGCCTTCAGCCTCTTTAAAGAGCGCCATAAAAATTACAAGCTCGTTGTCATCGGGAAACCGTATGCTTCGTATGATGAGCCGTTACAATGGGTTCAGCGACTTAATTTGAGTGATGATGTCATTTTCGATGGTTATGTCGACACTGAAAAATTGGTTCGCTGGTACAAAAATGCGGAGGCATTGCTGTTTGTTTCGCTTTATGAAGGGTTTGGCTTGCCCATTTTAGAGGCTATGAAATGTGGAACGGCGATAATTACATCTAATATCTCTGCAACCAATGAAATTGCGGGAGATGCAGCTATAAAAGTCAATCCGTATGATGTGAATGCCATTTTTGAAGCAATGGACACCATCGTTAAAAATAAGTTGTTGAAGGAAGGTTTAATCCAAAAGGGTTACTCACGAATTCAAGCATTTAGTTGGCGGAGAGCGGCAGAGCAAACATTAGCATTGTATGAATCGGCTTACAAAATTTAATTGGTGCCAAAAGAAAACCGTTAAATTTAATAAAAGGTTCACCACGAATCCTCCTTTGCGTATGAGTAATCCGCTTTTTGCACTCATGTTGGATTTACAGATTGCTCTCCACCGACTGGTAAATCAAATTAGATAAAGTTGGTTTTTCATTCAGGCACTGGTCAGTTACTGGGTTTCCAATTGAGAAAGATTAAATTAGTACATATTCAACTTTTGCCGATAATGAGTGGAGTCCAAAAAATCATGGTCGATTTTTTGGTCCGCCTGGATCGGAATATGTTTGATATCAAAGTGATCTGCAGTGGCGAAGGGGAGCTCACCGATGTTCTTGGCAAGAATCAGATCCCAGTTATTATTTTGCCAGAGCTAAAAAGAGAGATCAATCCATTTTTTGATGTAATGGCGTTTATTAAACTGATTGCCATTTTTAAGAAATTCAAATTTGATATTGTGCATACTCATTCATCGAAACCAGGTTTTTTAGGTCGGCTGGCGGCGAAGGCGGCGGGCGTTTCGGCTATTGTTCACACTGTGCATGGCTTTGCTTTTCACCAATTCTCTTCAAAATTTAGTGTGCTGATTTTTCAATTCTTGGAAAGAATTGCAGCCTTAGCTACGGATAGACTAATTCTGCTGAACAGCGTTGATATGCAATATGCAAAAAAGAAGAGAATAATTGATGAAAAGAAAATGTCGCTTGTATATAATGGAATTTGTTTGGATGAATTCGATAGTTATCTGGATGTTTATCAGAAAAAGCATCTAGTAAATTTAAATGAAAATAATTTTATTGTTGGATTTGTTGGCCGTTTATGGAAGCAAAAAGCTCCTCAGGACTTTATAGCTGCCATACCGAGCGTTCTAAAAAAAATATCTAATGTCGTTTTTATAATCGTCGGAGATGGGCATTTAAAAAACGATTTAAAAATCATGGCAAAAACATTGGGGATCGAAGATCATATTCGGTTTTTGGGATGGAGAAAAGATGTTCCTGAAATTTTAAAAATCATGGATATTTTTGTTCAAACATCATTATGGGAAGGCTTATCGCTATCGATTTTAGAAGCAATGGCCGCCGAAAAACCTGTAATCGCCACCAATATTAAAGGCAATAATGAATTGGTAGTTGACGGCGTGACAGGATTTTTAGTACCGCCCAACAGGCCTGATAGTGTGGCTCATTATATTATAAAGCTTTTGCAAGATAAAAAATTGGCTGAAAAAATGGGAAAACTTGGCAGAAAGCGTGTCGAGGAACAATTCGATATTAGACAGCACGTTCAACAAATAAAAAATATTTATGATCAATTTTTTACTGTTTAATCCAAAATATTTTTGTATATTACTGCGCCATTAACGGCTGTTAATTGAAACAACCAATCAATTCAGGAGCTGATCATGATTCTACTTCTTAGCACGGGGATAGTGGCATTTGTCATTGCCATTATCATGACACCATTGATCAGAAAAATTGCCCTGAAGTGCGGGGTTTACGCGTGGCCCAATCATCGTACCATTCATCAGGATATTGTGCCAAAGCTTGGGGGCGTGGCTATTTTTGCGGCATATCTGGCGGGTTTTGTCCTGATCATGCTATTGGCTGGTCAACAATTTGAAACGCTGGTTCGGGAAGGCATTATTTTTCTGATCGGCGGTTCGCTAATATTGATCGTGGGCATTTATGATGACATGAAAGGGATTCATTACTATCAAAAACTGGTCATGCAGACGATTGCTGCTCTGTTTGTAATTTTGTTCGGTTATAAAATTTCTGTCATCATAAATCCACTGGGTGGAATCATATCGCTTGGCATCTTTAGCGTGCCGTTTACTCTCTTATGGATTGTCGGCATTACCAACGCCATCAATTTAATCGATGGGCTGGATGGCCTGGCAGCGGGCATTAGCCTGGGCGCTGCCGCTGTTATCATCGCCATTTCGCTGTGGTTCGGCAATATCGCCTCGGCGTTTCCTGCCGTTATTTTGGCTGGTGCGCTGCTGGCTTTTCTGTTTTTCAATTTCAATCCTGCCAAAATATTTCTGGGCGATTCGGGCAGCTTGTTCATCGGGTTCATGTTGGCTTGTTTCTCGATAAATGGCACCTTTCGAACGGGTTCGGCAGTGGCGCTGCTCATTCCCATGATCGTGCTGGGAATCCCAATTACCGATACCATCCTGGCTTTCATTCGTCGTTTACGAAAAGGTGTCCATCCGTTCGTCGCGGATCGGGAACATACGCATCATCGACTGTTAAATCTGGGATTGAGCCACAAGCAGGTGGTGATATTGATGAACGCCATCAGTTACTTATGGGGTGTTATCGCGTTCATCATCTATACGAGCCGTAGCCCGTATAGCTTATTGCTATTATTGTTCGTTTTTCTCTCGATAGTGATCGGGCTCAAAAAGCTTGGGTTTGTCCAATATTTTTTAATCGGGGGTCAGAAACATTAATATCGTTGTTCCAGAGAAAAGTGGAAGGATTAAAATGCGGCGCTGTTATGCCATGCATTTATGCAGCTTGTGAAGTACAATGCTTGAAGGCATTGCTCTTCTTTTTCGGGTAATTACGATTGTTATTCTTATGATTGTGATTGGTGCCAAGAAATTAAATTTGCTAATTCTGCTATCCTGTTTAATTTTTCTCTCCCAGCGGCTTGCTTGGGGACTACCCAGTGAGGGCGTAGTGGAGGTGCTCGAGTCTAGTGATGCCAGGATCGTATTTGAAATCAAGCCTTATCAGCTCCAATTTGTTGGCCGATCTGTCAATGGTCAGTATTTTGAGATCCCCCAGATCGACGGTTACCAGTGGCTTATCGATCCTGGGAAGCCTCAGCTTCCTTGCTCCGCTGTTTTGATTGGCATTCCTGCGAATAGCGCTCCCACCATCCAGATTCTGGATTACCAATCATCGCTAATGGAATCAAAAAATCTTTATCCCGCGCCGCAATTGGTAGTGATAGGCAGCGCGGATACCAGTTATTTGACGGAGCAATTTTATCTGGATCAATGGAGCTACTCGCAAAACAGCTTTTATCCTGCAGAATTAGTTCAAATCACCTCCATCCATACTCTGCGCCAGCAACGGATTGCACGGGTGGAATTTCATCCGGTGCAGTATAATCCTGTGACCAAACAGCTGCAAAAAATCGAGCGGCTCAAATTTGCCGTGGTTTTCAATCAGACTGATATTTTCGCCGCACCATCTATTGTTCCAGAGCGGATGAACGTTTCTGCCAATTTCGAAAATTTCTATCGAAATCTGCTGGCCAATTATCCCATGGCTCGACAATGGCGCATACCAAAGTCTCCCTCGAATCAGAAAGCACCTCAGCTTAAAAAATCGGCTGCCTGGTACCATTCTCATGCAAATTTTTATAAATTATATATTGATGAGCCAGGGATCTATCAACTGGATGGAGATTATCTGAACGGCATAGGAATTGATCTGAATGCTCTCAATCCCCAGAACCTGAAGATTTATCATCGAGGCGAGGAGATCCCCATTTTCATCAATGGCGAGCAGGATGGCAGATTCGATCGCGACGATTATATTCAATTTTATGGTGAACCCAATTGGGGCGGTGATACTTATTTTGATCCGTACACGGATAGCGACATATACTGGCTCACTTGGGGCGAAGGTTATGGTCTGCGCCTGAAATCCAGATCCTCGCCGAATGAAGCTGGCGCTGAAATTGCTGAATACATCGAACATATTCATTTGGAACAGGATAATGTTTATCACGAGGGTGATAACAACCTCGCGCTAATCAATACCGAGCTGGTCAGCGGTGAAGGCTGGGTGTGGCGATTTTTCTATCCAGGGGATAAAGAAATCATCACCATTGCAACTCCCAATGTTTCAGAACGAGGCACTCTCAGCCGTTTGAAAATCAAATTGCGCGGCACCACTATTGATCTGGTTCGTCCGAACCATCATGTGAGGGTCTTGTTTAATAGCAAATTGATCGGTGATTTTTATTTCAATGGTACCGAGGAGCACTTTTTTGAGATAAGCCTCGATTCTTTGCAAGACGGCGCGAACAAGTTGGAACTGGTATCCGTTGGGGATACTGGCGCCCAGATCGATCAATTCTATCTGGATTGGATCGAGCTGGATTATCCCCGGCAGTTCGAGGCACAAAGCGATGCTATTGAATTTTCGGTAGTCGACCGCGAACATCCCATGAAAAAGATGACGCTCTGGGGTTTCACAGATCCCGATATTCGATTGTACAATTTGACCAATGAGACGGTGATTTCAAATCCTTCGATCCTGCCTGGCAAGAGGCTAATTTGCAAGGTCGTCTCCGCTGGGTTTGATGATGGTTTTTTTGTGCGATTTCAAATCAATTCTGAAAACATAACTGGTGAGTGGCACCGCGGTCACAATTTGGTGGTCATCGATGAGACGAGCGGCCGGGTATTGGATACTCGTCATTATGATACGCATTTCTATGCGGCTGAAAGCGATAGCATGGCTCGCTATATTGAGCGACTGCCCCGGGGGAGAATTGTGCTGCTCGCCATCATGGACGAGGGGAGTCAGAACCTCACCTCGTCTGCTTATGTAGCGCTGGAGTCGTTGGGAAGCCAGTTCATTAGATCAGTGGGCTTTCGCGATTCATGGGCCATGATTGGCAGAAAAGGGGCGGCTATTGGGACGGTGCCAGAAATGCTCCAGCGTCGGGGCAGCGGGGTTGCTACAGTCAAAGATACAATTTTGGTTGTTGGTTCAGGACAAGATTTTTATGTGACTTTCTCTGATACAGCAACCGCGCTTCATAGATTTTTCGCTGTCTCCCGAAAAGGAGCAAAATTTCCCACTCGTGCAGTTCTCGATACGCCTTCAGATTTGACTTCAACCCAGCATGGTGCGGATTTGATTATCATATCGCATAAAAATTTTCTTGCGAGCGCCCAGCGCTTGGCAGATTACCGAGCAGAGCATAATGGTCTGCGCGTCAGTGTGGTCGACGTGGAAGATATCTACGATGAATTCAATTTCGGATTGATCAATCCCCAGGCGATCAAAGATTTTTTGAAATATGCCTATGATTATTGGCAAGCCCCCGCTCCCAGCTTCGTCATTTTTTTCGGCGATGCCAGTTGGGATTTTAAGAAAAATTCAGGGCTAAATGCTAACGATAACTATATCCCCTCCTATGGTAATCCCGTAAGTGATAACTGGTATGTTTGCTTCGATGGTTCTGATGATTTTCTGCCCGAAATGTTTGTGGGTAGAATTCCTGTGTCGTCAGAAGATCAGGCGGAAATGGTGGTAGAAAAGATTATCGCATACGAAAATACGCCGAGCGCGAGCTGGAAGAAAAACGTGCTGTTCATTACTGGAGGCTTCAATAAAAGCGAACAGCGGACGTTCACAGACCAGAGCAAATTTCTCATTACCAATTACGTCACTCCACCGCCAGCCAGCTGTCTGCCATTTCAGATCAATAAGACGACGGAAGGCTATTTTGAGGGCGAAAAGAAGCAGGAGATCTTAGAGGCGATAAACCGCGGCATGATGTGGGTAAATTTCATTGGTCATGCAGGTAGCCGCACCTGGGATTTGATGTTCAACCATCCCGATATTGAGGAATTGACCAATAAAGATAAATATCCGTTTATTACCAGCATGACCTGCCATACGGGCCGATTTGCTGAGCCAGAAGGCACCAGCTTTGCCGAGCATTTTGTGCTTACTGAGGATAAAGGGGCAATTGCTTTCTGGGGCACCACGGGCTGGGGCTTCGTGTTTCAGGATAATATTTTGCTGAGAAATTTGTTCCTGGCTGCGTTTGTCGATACCATCCATTCGTTGGGCGAGGCGACGACTTTTGCCAAAATAAAATTATGGGAGAGCTATGGAGGGGGGATTTATAATAGCAGTGTTATTCACCAATACACCCTCATTGGCGATCCCGTAACTGACTTGGCGCTCCCTGCGAAACCAGATTTGGTCGTTGGACAAGCCGATGTAATATTTGAGCCAGCAGCTCCAGCTGAGGCTGATTCGATGGTCGCGATCAAAGTAAAAATCCACAATTGGGGACTTGCCACCAAAGACAGTGTATTGCTCGACTTGTACGATATTCGAGATCAACAAATCATCCCTCTGTTCCACTCGATGAAATTGGCTCCATTGGGATTGCAGGACTCGGTCATCCTGCATTGGCGATTGAAGGATCAGGCCGGGCAACATGTAATTCGGATAATGTTAGACCCTGAAAATAGAATTGATGAAATTGATGAAAAAAATAATCACCACGACTTTCCACTTTATATATATTCATCAAAGATCAGCATTTCAAAGCCTTTCGACTTTCAGGTGATTTCGCCTCAGGATATCATTCTGCAGGTAAACAATCCAGTGGCTCCTTTATCAGCACATGAAACGAGATTCTATTATTTTGAGGTTGATACCAACCCGTCATTCCAGACCCCTTCGCTCCTTCAATCGTCCCCCATCTCGCAAGGAGAAATTGTCACGCAGTGGCGAATTCCGGCACTGGCTGACCAAACGACTTACTTTTGGCGCTGCCGGACGACGGACGGACAGGGTTCCAGCGATTGGGTAATGGCTTCCTTCTTGGCACATTCTGGTGCAAGTCCCTCGCTGTGGCGACAGCAACGTCTGGAGCAGTTCGCCGGCAATGAGTTCAAAACCACAGATGCCAGCACCAGCGGCGTGCGCCTTCACCAGCGCCGCTTCATGTTCGATTTGGTGTCCGCTGGATTTGAGGATGGCAATTATGCAAGAATTTTGGTAAACGGCATTCCGCAAATCCAGGCTCGACGCGGCCACAATGTGGTAGTGATCCAAGCCGGGGACGGACAAATCCTTTGGGTTAAAAGTTACGACACCTTGGCTTCTCAGGACGAAGCCAATGCCATGGCCGATTTGATCTTCGGTTTAGCTCCTGGCACCTATGTGCTGATCGCCATTATGGATGAGGGCAGTTACAGCATGACCGAAAAGGCTTACCAGGCGCTGGAGAGTCTGGGCAGCCAATACTGTCGCCAGGTCAAATTTCGCGATTCCTGGGCCATGGTAGGCATCAAAGGTGCGCCGATCGGAAGCGTGGCCGAAGCCCATGTCCCTGCTACCCAAGGCATTGCCACGGTGCGAGACACGCTCGTCAATTATCATCATCGGGGATCCGTGGTCTCCACGCCGATCGGTCCAGCGGATGGCTGGCATTTTCTGTTATGGCATCAGATTATCGGAAGCCCTTCCTCCAGCATCACCTTGGATGTGATCGGTTTTAATAAAAGAATGTCTCAATGGGATACGCTTTTCGTGGGATTGACCAATTCCGATCGGGAAAATTTGACTGGGATCGATGCGAGAAATTATCCGCGGCTCAAGCTCCGCGCCAATTTAGCTGATGACCAAGGATTAAATACGCCCTTGCTCCAAGACTGGAGCGTTGCCTATGCGCCAGTATCGGATCCAGCCATCAGCTATCAGGTGGTCACTTGCAACGCCGATACACTGGTGGAGGGCGAGACGCTCAAATTGCGTTTGAGCGTCCATAATGTTGGCATGAAAATTGTTGATTCGGTAAAAATTCGTTTTTCCGTCCGGATGCCCGAAAGCGGTCGCGTGAAATTGGGCGAAGATCGGATGGTGACCCGGATACCGATCGATAGCTTTCGGGTGATCGAGCAACCATGGGAAACATCTGGTTGGATGGGCAACGGTGAGCTCATCATCGAGCTCGATCCGGATAATGAGCTGAATGAACTCTCGGAAGCCAACAATTTCTATGCGCAGCCGATCTTCGTGGTAGCCGATAGTGCTGGGCCGGAGATCGTTGTGACGTATGATGGAAAGCGGCTGGTGCCAGGGGACTATGTGTCCAGCCAGCCTATTATCTTGATCAACATTTACGATGACACGCGATTAAATGTTCAGGCGGATACCACCCGTGTCACCCTATTTTTGGACAACCAAAAGGTAAATTATGCTGGGAATGAACAAATTGTCACGGTTGTTCCAATCGATCACTCGTCCGAGCCCAAATTGCGTGGTCGGGTTCGCTTTACTCCTTCGTTGAAGGATGGTGAGCATCGGCTGGAAATATTCGTCAAAGATGCTCGGAATAATCTCCGCTATCATCGGGATGACTTTTTGGTGACCAGTGAGTTCAGGCTGCTGAATGTGCTCAATTTTCCCAATCCATTTCATGACAGGACCGAGTTCACATTTCGATTGACCCAGCCAGCGGATCAAGTGACCATTAAGATCTTCACAGTGGCTGGAAGGTTGATTCGCACGTTAGAGTTTCATTCCCTGGATGCTGGCTTTCAGCATCTGGAGTGGGATGGCCGCGACCAGGATCAGAACGAATTGGCCAATGGGGTTTATTTGTATAAAGTGGTGGCTCGCGCTGGAGAACAGCAATCGGAGCACATCGAGAAATTGGTGATTATGCGCTAACATGAAATCGATAAAGCTTCAGTTTAGCCACTGTCTGGGTGTGCTTCAAAATTTCAATGACAATCGCACTTGAGCAATAGAAGGACTCGAATGGGCGCTTGTTGGTTCGGTTAAATTCTCATGCCGAGCGACGCGGTGCAAAGAAAATTGCGGATGGGATAAGGGCAATGATTCGGTGCTTTTTTGTGGAGCGCCCCGAAAGAGCTTTTCTTATATCTGGGGCAAAATCGCCATTCAATGCAGCCGTGTTCTATCAGCCAGCGGACAGGAATTTCACCAGAAATCCGGCACTCAATCGAGCCAGGATCGAGATACCTTTTCGCACGTCGATCATAGGGGGCACATCAACAGTGAAATGGCATTCTGAACGACGCGAGCAGCGAGCAATCCATGGATTTTTACCCAAACCATGAGGGGTTGGATAAGGACTTTCGTGCTGCTTTGCTGCTCAGAGAGACAGGCTATCACCATTCATTTGCTTAGTTGATAAAGACGGCAAGAGATTTTGGGTTATTTTTAAAATTTTGCTATAAGAACTAACTAACACGATTCTTGGTAATCATAAGCAGCTAATTTGGAGAAGGGATATGAAAGTATTGATCACTGGGGGAGCTGGTTTTATTGGATCGCATCTGGCAGAAGAACTGTTACGACGAGGGGAAATCGTTTCGGTGATCGATGATTTATCCACTGGCCAACTGGAAAATTTGTCCAATTTCATCAAAAGTCCCAGGTTTAGCATCGCAGTGGAGAGCATTTTAAACGAAACAGTCATGGACCGCCTGGTCAGCGAGTGTGATATCATCTATCATCTTGCCGCTGCCGTAGGGGTGGAATTGATTGTGAGCAAACCAGTAGAGGTAATTCAAACCAATATTTTGGGCACCGATATGGTGCTGAAGCTGGCCAATCGCTATCTTAAAAAAGTGTTAATTACGTCAACCTCGGAAATCTATGGCAAGAGCACGCAGGTGCCATTTAAGGAGACTGATGATCGGGTGCTTGGGCCGACGACCAAAAATCGCTGGAGCTATTCTTGCTCCAAGGCGATCGATGAATTTTTGGCATTGGCATATCATAAAGAGAAACAGCTTGAGGTGGTCATTGTTCGCTTGTTCAATACTGTTGGCCCGCGGCAAACCGGGCGCTACGGCATGGTGATTCCGCGCTTTGTGGAGCAAGCCCTGGATGGCAAGCCCATTACGGTCTATAATGATGGCAACATGGTCCGATGCTTTACTTATGTGAGCGATGTGGTGGATGCCATGATCTCCCTGGCAAATCATCCAAAAGCGGTCGGAGAAATCTTTAATGTCGGATCAACCGAACCGGTTCGAATTAAAGATCTGGCGATGAAAATCATCCAGAAGACCAACTCCGACTCTGTGATCAAATATGTGCCTTATGATGAGGCGTACGAACAGGGCTTCGAAGACATGGCGATCCGGATCCCTGATTTAACCAAAATCAAGTCATTGATTGGCTTTCAGCCCTCAGTCAATTTAGATGGGATTCTCGATCGCGTCATTGAGTATTACGCCACGAAAAGACAAAATAGAGGCAAATAGCTGTTCGATGGGCTGGGGAATCGGATTGATAGGCAAGATAAATTGATGGTTGGCTTCGCTGGCGCTTGCAAAGTTATCTGAAACTTCAAAGCCACGATATGGAAATCAGATTTTCAATCCTGATTCCCCAGGCCCGCGACTGGGTGGCTCACCTTTGAAGGGCTGCAACGGATTTAATGATGAAATTCATCGCTGATGAGGGAAAAACCTTTTGAGGAAGGTGATTGGCAAAGGGATTTCGAACAATCTGATTCAGCAATAAAACGATAAGAATTTTTCATAGGAATCCTCTCGCCGTTATCCGCCATCTGCTCACCACCATCATGAAAATTTCTATGATTGCCGGCCAAAACAGATCGATTTATTCATTGACGGCCCGAGTGGCGATGACCAGTTTTTCAATGCCGCTCAATTTGGCGATATCCATCACCTTCACCACAGTGCCATGCGGGACGCTGCGATCGGCTTTCAGCACCAATGATTTCTCCGCAAGGTTGGGCAATAGCATTTTGATTTTCCCCTCCAAATGATCCAGGTCAACCGGTTCCTGGTTCAGCAACATGCGCTGATCAGCAGTGATTTCAAGCACCAATTCTTTGATCTGCTCAATAGTGGCACTTTTGGATTCCGGCAGCTCCAACTTCATCCCTGGCTGCTCAATGAAGGTCGATGAGACCATGAAAAATATCAGCAGCAAGAACATCACATCGATCAACGAGGTGATGTTGATAATCACTTTGCGCCTTTTTTTCTCATGAAATTGCATATCCGATCTGAGAATTCAATTTTAGAATCATGTTATGGCACCGAACCGCTATGTTCATCATTTGAAAAGGGCCTCCCTTCAGGCTCACCCAAGCGATTTTTGGGGACCATCTGCTGGGGGTTGAAAATTGATAGCTGAGCGGACTGGGTAAATCGCGCCAGAGGCGTTTAGCCCGATCCTCATATTATCTACTGAAACATCCATACTGGTTCGTGCAATAAAAATCTATGTTGGTTCGATTCGTTGATTTTCAGCCATCGAGGCTTGAAATCTGGCCATTTTTCTGAGCAGCTCGGAAGTGAATTTCTCGATATCAAGAATTAAATTTTCGGCCTTATTGGTGAAATAATTATAGAGCACCAGCGACGGGATACCGATGGACAGCCCGACCACGGTGGTTATCAATGCTTCGGCAATACCGCCCGAGAGCGCCTGGGTTTGTCCCAATCCCTGTTGCGAGATCACGGTAAACACTTTGATCATGCCGGTGACAGTTCCCAATAGCCCCAAGAGCGGTGCGATCCCGGCGATGGTTTCGATGATGACCAACCCCTTCTCCAGGGAGCGGACCTCCTGCCGTCCCTGATCGGTGATCAATTCTTTGAGTTGATCGCTGGGCAAATCGCGATTTTCCAGGCCGAGACGGACAATATGAGCAAATGCTCCTTCGTTTTTCTGGCAAATCGACAAGGCCAGATGAATGTCCTGCGGCTGTTTAATGGTCTCAATGACATTAATAATTTCAGGAATTAGCACTTTCTTTGTGCGCAGCACAATTGCCCGTTCAATAGCGATGGCCACCACGATAATTGAACAAAGCATTAACGGGATCATGACGATCCCGCCGCGTTCTAAAAACATCCAGGCATCGTACATCCGAGTAATTCCTCAACCTCCATATTTTGTCGGCAATTCACGTTCTCCAAAATCGCAGAAACTAATCATTGCCCGACTCCTGCTGCCAGGCCGCAAGCGGATCGAAACGAGAAAATTCTTTGTTCTGCCAGCCTCAAGCGACACGAATTGATCACTCATCGTCTCACATAGTAATTGAAGGCGGCGGTGACTTCAAGATAGTTCTCTGGAAAATCGGCGGGCAAGGGGCGAAACGGTGCTGAGTTTTTAATCGCATTCACGCTGGTCTCTTTCAATGATTCGTGACCGGTGGATTGGAGCACGACCAGGTCTTTCACTTCGCCATTGGGCATCACTTTGAATCGCAACACGGTTTCGCCACTGATCAATCCCATTCGCGTAAAAGCGGGCGGCGGAAAAACGTTTCGCTCCACCTTCCGCTTCATCTCCAACATGTAGGGCGCAAAGTCCCAGGCGTACGTATTAAAACTGAAGCCACCCAAGTCTTCGGCACTGAACTTTCGATTTTCATAAAGCGGTCGCTCTGCGGATGGTTCGCTCCATCGATCGTTGCCATCCGACGAGTTCTTTTTCAATAATTCCTGTCGGCTAAACTTTGGGGGTTCATAGCGAATTCGGTTGTTCGCCAGCAGTTGATCGTTCGCAACTGGTTCCTGATCTGGCTCGACCTTTGCCGGAGCGGCCGGGGTCGGCATGTCTTTGGCAGGCTCTGGCCATTGTTTAATATCCAAATCGCCTTCTGAATAGGGATCGCCATCCGGCTTATCCTTCTGATCGTATTGGTCGCGCGCGATCGTATTCTTATCCGAGAGCAAACGCGCTTCCTTGGGCGGCTGCTCGCTTCGGGCCGCCTCCGGGGTCTCCACCAGCTCAAACACCATTCGCTGCTCATCCTGATCCGCTTGTTTCAGCAGCTCGCTGAGTCGAATCGGTACAAGCGGCACTAATCCGATCAGACGGTAACTCACAAAGCCAAGCACATGGAGCAAAATGGAGATCACGAACGCGATCTGGATCAAATGCTTTCGAAATATGTCGCGATGAAAGGTCAACACCTACGGCTCTATTGTTAGTTTCATAAAATCCCGGGCAATCGAAATCTGACCCGAAAAAATGCGATGACATCGGTCTCGAATTTCAGCCTCGATCGGCTCCGTCGGCGGATATAGGTGCGTCAAGATCAAATGCCGGCAGTTCGCTCGGTTAGCGATCTCCGCTGCCAGACTGGGCGTTAGGTGCCCCGCAACTTTGGCATCATCGGGAAACGAACACTCCAATATCAAAATATCCGCTCGATGCGCAAGTTCGATGATCTCAGGACAAAAATCGGTATCGCCAGCATAAACGATAGACCGACTCTCCCCATCCTCAACTCGGTATGCAATAGCAGATTGACTATGCTTCACCGGGATGGTTTCAATCCTCCAATCAGCAAATTGTAAGCGGTCCTGCCGGAGTTCCTGTATTTCCAGCGGAAAATCGGGCGAAATCAGCCATGAGCCGAACGCCTGGCTAAGTGTTCTCAGGAACTGAGCAAATCCGACTGGCCCATGCAGCAGCAGTTTTTCGATACGTTGAAAGGCTGGCGTTGTCCGCAATGCTTGAATTAGCGGGATGAGATCTGCTGTATGATCGGAATGAGTATGGGTATAGAAAACGTACTTCAATCGTTTATAATCGACTCCCACTTGCAACAATCGCAGCAATATGCCAGATCCGCTATCAAAGAGGAGCGGCTCATCTTTGATTTTGATCAAATAGCCTGGAGCCCCTCGATCGAGCAATGGGATTCCAGTTCCAGAACCAAGAATCGTCAATTCCATCGTAAAATTTCCCAAAGAAACTTAGACCAAGCCTCGCAATTTTGACGAAATTCGCATGGGAATGTTCATCCTGCCCAAATGGTTCATCCGTACCGAACCTCCGCACAAGGTTGTTGCGCCGATTGTCTTTTTCTGAGCGATTTTTCCGTTTGCTCCCGAAAACAGAACGTGACGCGGTATTAACAAGCTTCAGACAGCCTGCGGTTGAACCGTTCTGAATAGACCCCACCCCTTCGTCCCTTCGAAAGTTTCATCCGCTCCGCTGCGCATGGTGACAGATGTATCCGGCAATCAGGCCACCATCCGCTCACATGCTATTTCGTCTCTGCTGCCACCCAATTCAAATAATCTGGTGAGCCCATAACGATCGGCAGCGCAATGATCTCTGGAGTGGTGTAGCTATGCAATTGTTTCACCGTGTTGACGAGTTGATCGAACCGCGCCCTCACCGATTTGATGATGAGCAGAACCTCTTGTTCCTGGTTTAGCTTGCCTTGCCAGTAAAATATCGACCCAATCGATTCGACGATATTGCAACAGGCGGCTAACTTTTTTTCAACTAAGGCCTGGCCTATTAGTTCCGCCTCCTGGCGATTTGAAGCGGTGACCAATACAACGATAAAATCGCTATTCATAATTCGCCCTGTTTTACCTCCGAATGATGAATCAGTGCTATGGGAATTTTATATTGTCAGATGCGGAAATCCGAAACCCAACTGATCGCCAAATACCTGAGATCGATCAATTGGCGCGCGGGAAAGTTTTCGGCTGAAACGTTGACTCATAAGAAGATCAAGTTGATTACAGCAAGCAAGAATCTTGTCAGATAGGCCAAATGTCTCGATGTAGCGAAGCGATGAAAAGACCGAGCATCCACATTATTTTCAAGCGAAAAATGTATTTTTCGCCCGATGGCCAGTTTGATGCCAATGATGAGGTCAATTTTTGCTGATCACACAAACCGAATAGCGCCCTCATGGCAAACCAGCCTTCGTCCATTGGTATCAAATGAACAGATCGACAAAATCGAATTTATCGACGTCCACCAATCCGAGATCCGTGATTTTCAATTTCGGGATGACCGGGAGTGCGAGAAACGAGATCGCCATAAACGGATCTGCCACAACGCATCCCAGGTCTCGGGTAAGGCGATTGAGTTTTTGCAGCCGAGCATTGACAATTTCCAGCGGTTCTGTGGACATCAGCCCAGCGATTGGCAGCTCTAATGCGTCGAGGACTTTGCCGTCGCAGGTGATGGAGAGGCCGCCGCCCATTTTGTTGATCTGAGTGACCGCTTTGAAAATGTCCTCATCGTTGACGCCCACCACCACGATATTATGCGAATCGTGGCTAATTGATGAGGCGATCGCGCCTTTTTTCAGCCCAAAGCCTTTTACCAGCCCCTTGCCAATATTACCTGACGCGTGATGTCGCTCGATCACATAGCAGCGCAGCAGGTCGCGGTCAGGATCGGAGACGACGCACCCATCGATGATCTTCGGCGTTTCCTCCAGCGATTGGGTGACAATTTGATCCTTGATGAGACCGATGACACGGCAGCGCTGGCTCTTGGCAGGGATCTGAAACTCGTTTCCTTCCAACCATTTAATGTTCACTGAGCCGCGCACTTTGACCTCAGGTTTGAAGCGCGATTCATGCAGCATCACGCCATTTTCAGCAACCAACTGCCCATTCTTGAACACCATGGGGATGTTGAAGCGATGGAGGTCCTCAATGATCACAATGTCGGCAAAACAGCCGGGCGAGATGAAGCCTAATTTCCGCAAATTATAATACTCTGCCGGGTTCAAGGTTGCCATGCGGATCACGGAGATCGGATCGATGCCGTAGGCGATGGCCGTTTTGATCATGAAATTGATATGTCCCTCATCGAGGATGTCATGGGGATGCCGGTCATCGGTACAGAAAATGCAGCGCCGGCTGTTTTCTGGAGTCACCATTTTCAATAGATCGCGCAAGTTTTTTGTCCCAGTCCCCTCGCGAATCATCACATACATTCCCATGCGCAGCTTTTCCAGCGCCTCCTCGGGTGTGGTCGATTCATGATCGGAAGTGATGCCAGCAGCAATGTAAGCGCTCAAATTTTTGCCAGTCACTCCAGGGGCATGACCATCGATGCGTTTTTCAGCGGAAATTTTGATTTTATCCAGCACCTCTTCCTCGCCTTTGATCACGCCGGGGAAATTCATCATCTCCCCCAAACCCACGACCCATTTTTCACGTAGGAACGGAAAAATATCGAACGCTCGCAATTGCGAGCCTGCAGTTTCTAACTTGGTCGAGGGTACGCAAGAAGGGAGCGTAAAAAACACATTAAGTGGATTGTACTTGGCCGACTCCATCATGAACCGAATCCCTTCATAGCCCAACACATTGGCAATTTCATGGGGATCGGCGATGACGGACGTCGTCCCCAACGGAACCACTGCTCGGGCAAATTGGGGGATAGTGACCATGGAGCTTTCAATATGCACATGACCATCAATAAAACCAGGAGCAGCATAAAGGCCAGATAGGTCCAAGACCTGTTGGGCCTCGTATTCTTGATCAATCCCAATGATTAATTGATCATCAATCGCAATATGAGTGGGATAGATTTCACCAGAGACCACATTGATCAAATTAACATTTTTAAGCAACAGCGACACGGGGTGATCGCCGCGAGCTGCCTTAATGATTTTATCCAATTGCATCCGTTGAAACTCCTAACATTCTTCCTGGATAACTGGTGATGCCAGCAAGCGAATCAGCTTTTGCTTGGTGTCCTCGTCATTGGGATCGATCTTATTGGCGCAGAGATATTCCTGAATGGCCTCGTCCTCCCGACCTTGAATTTCATAGATCCAACCCAAGAAATAATGAGCGATAAAGTTATTCGACTCGAAGCGCAAGATCTCTTTGTACTCCTGAATGGCCTCGTGCCAATAGCCCAGCCGGGTATAGATTTCAGCCAGCCCCAGGTGCTCTTCTTTTTGATTGCTGCCATATTTGATGGCATTTTTGAAGGCCTCAATGGCGAGATGGTATTCCACATTGCTCTTGTAGACTATTCCCAGCAAGAAGTACAGACTCCCCTCGCGGGGATAAATGCGCAGCACTCGTTTAAAGCATTCCTCAGCGCGAGTGAGCATGCCCATTTGATAATAAATTTTGCCGAGATGGATCCGAAGCGAGACAGTATCGTAGCCCATCTGCAGGGCCTTTTCCATGGCATGTCGCGCTGCCGGATAATTCTTTTTGATAAAATAGATCAATCCAAGCTCATACCATAGAGAGGGCGACTTTGATTTCAACTGGCCTTTGGCAAAAAGCAGCATTTGGAGCGCTTCATCGAATTGGTTCAAATTGCGCAAATTGCGGCCCCAAATTTCATACAACTCCGCTAAGCGGGACGAGGAGGCTTGGAGCCGACGAAGGCGACGCTGGCACGATTCGATGACTTGCAGATATTTTTGCCGATGTTCCAGCAACTCCATCCGACGGCGCCAGGAAAATGGCGCACTGAAGTATAGCCTTATGATGTAAAACGATCGCTTCCGCTTCCAGCGTAACTCCACATCCAGCCAAAATCGTTTGAACAACAAATAGGCTTTGTAGAGCTTCAAATAAAACAGCACCAATTTATTGGGCATTTGCATGTTCTGCTTGGTTCTGGTTGATCTCATCGGTTGCCTTGGCAATTCCATTATAACAACCCGGTTGCGCAACTTCTGCACGAACCATTTATAAAAACGCTTGCAAAAATGGCTATGGTTGTCGAGCATGCTTGATAAAAAATTCTTTTCATTGGAATGACGAAACTCAGCATCGCAAAATTATTCAATGAACATCATCCTATGAAAAATTTTGGTTTTTAAAAGAGATGCTCACCAATTGGGAAGCTGCTTTAGGATTTGCTTCATCAAAAGGACAAATTTATCTTTTATTGCATCCGCTGTTTTAGTCACCTCTTCATGGCTCAATTTTTTATCCGATAGCCCAGCAGCCAGGTTCGTGATACAAGATATCCCCAGCACTCGCATGTTTTGCTGACGAGCGGCGATGACCTCTGGTATGGTGGACATGGTGCCGGCATCTGCGCCCATGATTCGGGCCATGCGGATTTCTGCAGGTGTCTCGTATGACGGGCCTGGAAAGCAGATCAAAACACCGGTGCGCAGAGGAATGCCGAGCTGCTGCGATACATCAAGCGCCCCCTGGATAAATTTTCGATCGTACGGCTGCGACAGATCGATAAACCTTTGCTCGGCTGGCAGGCGATTCTCGCCGATGAGCGGGCTATCAAATAAAAAATTGATATGATCCGTAATGAGCATGAAATCGCCGGGGGCAAAATCGGGATTGATCGCCCCGGCCGCATTGGTAACCACCAGCCGCTGAATCCCCAATGCAGCCAATAATCGAATGGGATAAGACACCTGCCTGGCGGTATACCCCTCGTACGTATGAACCCGGCCTTTCAGCGCCAGAATTGAAATCCCATTTAAGCGCCCCAATATCCAAACTCCCTCGTGTCCTACCACCTGGGGCACAGGATAATGTGGGATGTCCTGACAGCGAATGATCAATTTATCAGTCAATTCGTCGCCAAAGCTTCCCAATCCTGACCCCAGGATAATGGCCGCCGACGGGATGACTTTTATCCTTTGGCGAATAAATTCCAGCGATTCTTGTATGTGTTGTGATCCCATGTTTTCCTTTTTGTGCTACGAAGAGGCATCCAATTCCGCATCTTAATTCCCAGTATGAGAATTAGGACTGCCGTTACAATGATTCACTGGAGCAATCGACACGATTGATAATCCATGCGGCGCCTGACATTTCGAATTTGTCGACCGAGCATTGCCCAGCCGATCCACATCAGAACGGTTTGCTTGAATGATCCGATCGCACAAAATCAAATAAGAATGCCAGCAATCGCGGCGGTGAGCCATGAGGCCAACGCCCCACCGATCATCGCTTTGAGTCCGATCTTCGCCAGATCGCTCCGTCGTTCTGGGGCAATCCCGCCGATGCCGCCGATCTGAATTGCGATCGAGCTAAAATTCGCAAAGCCACAGAGCGCGTAGGTGGCGATGATAAAGGACCGCTCGGAAATAACTCCTTTGAGATTGACCAAGTCAATGTAAGCAATCATTTCGTTGATGGAAATCTTTGTCCCCAACAAATTGCCGAAATGAAGCATATCTTTTGGGGTGACGCCCAAAAAGAACGCGATGGGCGAAAAGATCACTCCCAGAATTTTCTTGAGGCTTAGGTCCCAATCAAACTGAGTGTGATGAAAAGTGATGAAGTTGACGACGTCATCGATTTTGCCCAAACCAAAGTTGATCATCGCGATCAGAGCAATAAAAGCCATCAGCATGGCACCCACATTGAGCGCCAATCGCAAGCCATCCGCTGCTCCAGCGGCAGCGGCATCGATTACATTGGCAGTGGTCTTGTCTTTGGGCAATTTCACGATGCCGCGCGTTTTGGGCTGTCCAGTCTCCGGATAGATGATCTTGGCCACGACCAGCGCGGCAGGAGCCGACATCACACTTGCAGCCATCAGATGCCCGGCATCTATGCCGAACCGCACGTACGCTGCCATGACTCCCCCAGCAATTGTTGCAAATCCTCCCACCATGATAGCCATCAGCTCCGAGTGCGTCATCTCCGACACATACGGCTTGACCATCAACGGGGCTTCGGTCTGTCCCACAAAAATGTTGCCCGCTGCTGAGAGCGATTCCGCTCCACTGGTCCCCATGGATTTCGCCATGATCCAGGCCATAAATTGCACAATTTTCTGCATAATTCCCAAATGATACAGCACGCTCATCAGCGAGGCAAAGAAGATGATCGTCGGCAAAATATGAAAAGCGAAGATGATCCCAATATCGATGAATTGCCCAGAAACTCCATCGCGGAGTTGCATCGGGCCGGCACCCCCCATCTGCGCAACGATGCCAGCATCGCCACGATATAGGTTGCCGAATAGAAACGAAGCCCCAGCATCTGTAAAACTGAGTAGTTTCGCGATGAACGCCCGGGCAAAAAAGAACACTCCCTGTCCCGGACCCGTCTTTAGAATGAGAACAGCAAAGATAAGCTGCAGTAGCAATCCCCAGATGATTACCCGAAAGTCAATTCTTTTTTTGTTATTGGAAAGAAGCCAGGCGACTCCCAGCAGGACGAAGATGCCAAAGAAAGCCGTCACCTTTTGCAACCACATCGTTCACTCCTGATTTGTTTTTGATTCATGCCGATTGTTCTGTTCCCCCAGCCAAACATTCTTTGCTGACGATGTCGATTTATCTGCGCATTTATTCACCCGCTCCGTAAGAAGTGCGATAGGGCCTCTCATCAATGAATGAATCGTGAATCCCCTCCAAAAAACAATTTTTGGATGTCCTCATTGCAAGCGAACAGCCTGTGTGAAAAAGCCTGATTTCTCTCTCGCTCCGAATAATGCGAAATAGAAGAAGCTCGTTCGGGGATAATCTCTCATGTCCGTTGAGATTCGTTCGACACAAAATGGCACGCACCTGCAAAATGCTGTGAAATCCGAGCTTTTTGGTTCGAAATCAATCATCATCCATAAGAGCCGAGATATTCGCTCTTCCTTTCAACATCTTCATTTCGAGTCATACAATGAGCTGAGAACCGAGAATCTCGCTATCATGTCGGACATGGGGTGACGCATCGCCATCGTTTCGGTTTCGAATGGATAAAACAAAAGAGACCTCTCCATCCGAGGAAATGACAATCATGGCTGGTCAATTTGATCGTCTTGCAGATGTATGGCTCTTGATCGGATCATCGCTGGAGAGCATAGAATGACGATTTTCAATGCTCGTATCTTGAGCATGTGACCCAAGCAAGTGCTTATCAGCTACGAATTTGGCAGAGCCCCAGGTTCATTGTGGCGGGCGATAGCAGTTCCAACACACCGGGGCATAGAATTCCTTGCGCAATTCGATTCTGGGATCCTCTTTCGTGATCGGTATGGTATGTTCTCGATCGCGATAGCGTTGCGAGATCAATGCCGTCTGCTGCTTGCATTTTTCGCACACGGCCAGCAGAACGACCACCTTTTCAGCTCGGCCCATCAGTTCTACCATCGCCCCAAAATTTTCGTTGAAGCAGTTCAAATGGACCCCAGCGATGATGATTTCCATCGTCTTTCGATATTTATTGCAAAAATTGATGAGGTCCTCTTCGTCAAACAACTGCGCATCGTCAATAGCAATAGTTTCGGTGTCGGGATGCAGCGCAGACTCAATTTCGGCAACAGTCGGCACGGTGATTGCCTCACTCGAAAAACCTATCCGCGAAACAATCTGCTCATTATGAACTGGAAAGGCAAACACCTGTACCTTTTTGCCCATCAATTTGGCGTCACTGATTCGCTTGTAGAGCAACCAGGTTTTACCTGCCTCCATCGCCCCTGTAATGACTTCCAACATGTCGCTCCTACCATGATTCCATCTCAGATTAATTATGGTGTCGCATTTCCTGCTTTTTTTTTGACGACTGGCAGCTCAATCAATAGCCGCGTTCGGCCAACAGCGCTTGAATTTTGGTCTTCAACAGATCTATCGCCACCCAATTATATCCGCCTTCGGGGATGATAATATCCGCGTATCGTTTGGTCGGCTCGACGAATTGCAAATGCATTGGCCGGACACTGCTCTCATACTGTTCCAAAATGGATTCGAGGCTTCGCCCTCGCTCCGCCACATCCCGTCGAATCCGGCGAATCAAGCGCACGTCATCATCCGTATCGACATAAACTTTGATATCCATCATATCTCGGAGCTCTGGTTCATGCAGAATCAAAATCCCTTCCAACACAATGATGACATGCTCCCCAATGCGTCGCGTCTCTTTCTTTCGGGTGTGAAGAGTATAGTCGTAGATGGGCTGATCAATGGATTTTCCCGACAGAAGATCCTTTAATTGTGCAATTAAAAATTGATGATCAAAGGCATCGGGATGATCGAAATTTTGCTTGCTTCGCTGTTCAAGGGACAAATGGCTCAAATCCCGATAATAAGAATCCTGCTGGATGATAATCACTTTATCTGACCCCAACTCTTCTACAATACGGCGGGCCACCAGCGTTTTTCCGGAGCCAGATCCCCCAGCAATTCCGATCAAAATATGAGGCTTCATTGCTTTTGATTGCTCGAACTTCATGATGCGTTGGTCGCAACTGGTCAATATATTTCATCCCCAGCGAGTTGTTCATACTCCCCATTCGCGAAATTCGCTTTGTTTATCCGATCGCCAGTTTTCTGATCGTTCGTTCAATTCAGCTTAAAAAAGATTTATCGAACCCAAACGGCAGCAATTCCTTCAGGGTGCTCTTTTGATACCGCCCCATGCGGTTAATCATATAAACATCGATATTCCCAGCCAGTTCCCACAGCACCTGGCGACAAGCACCACACGGTGGGGTAAATTTTTCTGAATCCGATGCAACGAATATCGCTGTAAATTTTTTTTCGCCTTCCGATATCGCTTTGAAAATTGCCACCCGTTCCGCGCAAATCGTCAGGCCAAACGAACTGGTCTCAATATTACAGCCAGCATAGATCCGACCTTCCGCAGTCACCAGAACCGCCCCCACTCGAAAATTGGAGAACGGCGCCAGAGCACGTTCCCTTGTGGCCAGTGCGTGTTGAACTAATTGTTCGATGTTCATGGGGACGGAATATCCTCCCATTAAATGTGCCAATCAATGGTGATGAACAATCGCTTCGATTCTGATAATAATATATCAAAATAATTTTTAAAGGCAACAATTTTAATAAAAAAATCCGAGAAAATCAGCTTCTCGGATTCGCAAAATCGACTACCAGGGAAATGGGAATTTTTAGAAGGGCAGATCATCTTCTGATGGGGCAGGCGGTATGCCTTCAGCTTCCCCAGGAATAAATTCATCAATTGGTGGCGGGATCTCAACCGGCTCGCCAGCTCGTTCCATTTTGGGACCGACCATCGTTAGATTATCCGCGACAACTTCGGTGGTGTATCGGGTGACATTGTTTTTATCGTTCCAGGAACGAGTTTGCAGCCGACCTTCCACATAAACCAGACTTCCCTTTTTGAGATAGTTACTGGCAATTTCAGCAAGCTTTCTCCAGGCAACAATCCGATGCCATTCAGTCAGTTCTTTTTGATTGCCATCCTGATCCTTCCAGACCAGATTGGTAGCCATACTGAAAGTAGCGACTGCAGCACCACTGGGAGTATAGCGCAAGTCAGGATCCCTTCCCAATCGCCCCAAGAGAATGACTTTATTGACGGTACCTCTTCCAGTCGACATTCCTTCCCTCCTTTGTTAGGTGGGTTCATTGCGTTCGGTGGTTTTCGATATCATAATAAAAAATTATCAAATTGTCAAGCAAATTTTTAGATGGTTAAAACTTTTGCCCCGCGAATCTTTCGCTCCTTTAACTCCCGAAGCGCTCGATTCGCCTCTTCGAGCGGATATTCTTGAATTTCAGGCCTCAGGGGAATTTCCGAAGCCAATTGCAAGAACTCGCTGACATCTTGGCGCGTTACATTTGCCACCGTCTTTATTTCTTTCTCCATCCATAAATGAACGGGATAATCAATTTGCTGCAACTCCGTTCTATCCACATCTTCTTTGCGAATCGCATTAATCACCAAACGTCCGCCGGGCTTCAAATGCTTCATGGCCTCAACGATCGGCTTCCAGACGGGTGTGGTGTCGATGATACAATGGAGCTTTGTGGGTGGCTCGTCTTCGGTTGCACCAGCCCAGTCAGCACCAAGCTCACGGGCAAAGTCTCGCTCCTTCTCACTTCTGGCAAAAACAAAAATTTTAGCGTTGGGAAATTTGCGTTTTGCCATCAATAATACCAAATGACCCGAGGCGCCAAACCCCGTCAATCCCAAATGCTGGCCATCATGCAAATTGGTCAATCGCAACGACCGATAGCCGATTGCCCCAGCGCAAAGCAATGGCGCGGCTTCCGCATCGGAAAATATTTCGGGAATGGGATAGGCAAAATCCTCGGCCACGATCATATATTCTGCGTAACCGCCATACGCATCTCTGCCAGTGCCCTTGAACTCGGGACAAAGATTTTCATTGCCAGACCGACAATATTCGCATTTGCCGCAGGCGGAAAAAATCCAGGCCACGCCCACTCGATCGCCGATCTGGTATCGAGTGGCAGCACGCCCCAGTTCGACCACTCGGCCAACGACCTGATGTCCTAAAATCATGGGAAACATGGTTGGAGGGGTCCGGCCCTCGATCTCGTCCAGCTCGGTGTGACAAACGCCGCAGGTGGAAACTTTAATTAAAATCTCTTGATCTTTCGGAATGGGCGTGGGTAGCTCAATGAGTTCGAGCGGATTTTTATTGCGATTCAGATCGCTAATCTGTCTTAAAATTAAGGCTTTCATTTCACCAGTTTCCTCTATAAAATGAAAAATTGGACATGCCTCATGCTTCGAAGTTGGTTTTGTAGGAAATATAGCACCCTAACAAAGCCCAGTCAAGGTTTTTTTCATTCATTCGATCATATAGAACCAGCATATCCCTATGGCAAGCGACAGAACGGTGATTGGCACCCCAGCTTTAAGATATTCACCAAATGAGAGTTGAATTCCCTTGGATTTGGCAGATTCCGCCACAATGAGATTGGCGACTGAACCAAGCAATGTCAAGTTCCCGGCAAAGGTGGTTGCCATGGCTAAAGTGAGCCAGGCCAGCTTCGGATCCGAAAAGGTGTTCATCAAGGACCGAAAAAGCAGGACCGCAGGCACATTGGAAATCCCATTGCTCAATAACGCCGAAACAACAGCCAATGAAGCCAACCCCTGATGGATCAACGGATTCGCCTGAGCGAAGAGCACCACTCCCAAACCACTGGTTTCGATGGCATGAGTCACGACAAAGAGTCCCGAAAAAAAGATCAATAACGCCCAATCCAATTCAGTAAATACCCGCTGCGGTTTAATGCGCCGCGTGATCAACAACAGCGAGGCTGCGCCAAGCGCTGCCAGTGGGATTTGAGCACCGGCAACAAACGCTATCAACATCAACGTGAGCGAAATCGCACTTTTATATAGCAATGGCTTGAAGACTCGGGGCGGAATCAAGGCATGGTAATTTAATCTTTGTCCGTTAAATTCTTTCCGATATACAGTGATGATGACCAAGTAGACCACCACCAATCCTGCTAAAGCAACTGGGGCTAAATAGTAGGCAAATGAAACAAATGATATCTGCGAGGACATGCCGATAAGCATGTTCTGAGGGTTGCCAATAATCGTGGCGGCTGAGCCTACATTGGCCGCCGTCGCCAGGCCCATCAAGTAGGGAATAGGGTTCCGCTTTAGGGCCAGAGTCACTTCCAGGACCAGGGGAGTAAACATGATGACGACGGTATCGTTCAAGAAGAGCGCTGATAATATCCCGGCGCTCATGATCACAAGAAACAACAATTGACGGGTGTTTTTCGCAATCCCCGCGACCTGATTGACCACCAGGTTAAAAAAGCCAGCCAATCGCAGATTGATATTCAAAACCATCATCGAAAACAACAGCACAATCGTGTTCATATCGATGGCGTGATAGGCCTTTTCCAGCGAAATTGCCCCAACAATAATTAGCAGCGTAGCGCCAACCAAAGCGATCGTGGCGCGATTCATCCGCAGACCGGGATAGCGACCCATCGCGACCCCGGTGAGGGTCAAGAAAATGATACTCAATGAGATCCATGGATGCACAGACACATTCAAACTCCAAAGCAAATTATCATGAAATTACTGATCTCTCATCACAGGCATATCAAATCAACGGTCGCCGAAACAAAAAATAAGGTCTTTTTAATTTTTTATTTTGATGACATTCTGACAAGTGCGATTCTCTGAAGATTTGCTACCAATAGATAAATCGCAATAATCGATTGCGATCGGCAGTTGGCAACTCTGAAACCGAGGGGATCACATATCGATTGTTGAATGTATCCAACAATACCTTTCCATTGCGGCCATATTCCAGCGCTTTGTCATGCTGCCATCGCATGCTGAACTGTTTGCGACCACTATCGGTTTCAACATCAAAAAAGATCAAACCGTATTCCCATCGGGTATCGTAGATGCGATAGATGATCTGTTCAAAATAGTGCTGTCCCAAACTTTTTTTCACTAATTGTTGAACATCGACCGGAAACTGGTCCAGCGATTCAATGACGCCGATCTCCTGCTCCTTTCCTTCCTCGTCCGAATAGCAGACCGAAATATACTGATAGGGGAATGAGATGGGAAAGGTCATTAGACAATAAACGTTGGCGTAAGCTTCTTTATCGTCCACAATGCAGTGGAGCGAGCCGAGCGTGCCAATATAGAGACGGCAATTTTGAGGCGTCAAATAGCGGACGCCGACTGTTCGTAAACTGCGTTTTGTATCTTCCATTTTTCCTTTATGATTTGCCTTGAAGCTGTATAACAACATGATCGATTGAATGCGTTTTTCATTCTTCTTCCAATCTGGTCAGCCGAGTTTGAATCATGACCAGCTTATGATATAAACCTTGCCTAGCCATGAGCTCTTCATGGCTGCCAGATTCAACGATTTTTCCGTCATCGAGCACGTAAATAATGTCGGCTCCCCTTAAGGTCGACAGCCGATGGGCGATAGCTATGGTGGTACGACCCTTAGCCAGGACGGCCAGGGCTTCCTGGATCTGCTGCTCGGATTCGGTATCCACCGATGAGGTGGCCTCGTCCAAAATCAAAATTGTTGGATCGCAGAGCAATGCGCGGGCGATGCTGATACGTTGTTTTTCCCCGCCAGAGAGCCCAGCACCGCGTTCTCCCAGACGGGTATCATAACCACTGGCTTGTTTGAGAATAAATTTATGGGCATTGGCAGCCTTGGCAGCATCAATAATATCTTTCGGCGTGGCATGGGGTGTCCCGTAAGCGATGTTTTCAGCGATCGTCGCTCGAAATAGAAATGGATCCTGAAGCACCAGGCCGACATGTTGGCGCAGTTCCTGATTGGACATATCGCGGACATCGATTCCATCGATGAGAACTTGCCCCTGCTGCGGATCATAAAAGCGACAGATCAAATTGACCAAGGTCGTTTTGCCAGAGCCGCTTTTTCCGACAATCCCCACCAATTGCCCGGGTTCAATGGTAAATGAGATATCGGTGAGCACTGGATCATAGGGATCGTAGCCAAACGTGACGTTTCGGAATTCGATCTTGCCGCGGATATTTTTCAGGCGAATTGGATGAGCGGCCGGTTTTAATGCCACATCCGCATCTAATATTTCGAAAATGCGCTGACCGGCCGTCAAAAAGCCGGTGAGCCAATTGGAGAACATGGTGAGCGCCGAAATCGGCCCATAAAACATGCCCAGATAGCCGAGAAACGCCATTAACGTGCCCAGCGTAATCTGGCCGCTCAGCACATTCTTGCCGCCTGCATACCAGATGATTAATCCGCCCAGTCCAAAGGCATAGCCGAAAATGGGGAAGAACGTGGTCGAGCCTCGATCTACCGCGCGACGGGAATCACGCAGATAACCTGCCACGCCATCAAACCTCTGGTACTCCCGCTGTTCCTGGGCAAATGCTTTTACGGTCCGAATGCCCGATAGCACGCCATTCACCAACGAGGCTAATTTCGACTGACTGTCCCAATACCGGTAGTAGCGGGGATAAATGGTATGCCAGAAAAACCAGGTGCCAGCAATAACAAAGGGCACGGGAATGAGCACGAACAGCGCCAATTTCGCGTTCAGGCCGAACAGCATAAAACCAATGCCAATGATGAGAAATAAGTTGACCAAAAATCCAGATGCCACTTGTTGGACGAATCCATGAAAATAATCCACATCGTGCAATAATCGCGTAATCAAAGTGCCCACCGGGGTGCGATCATAAAAATCCACGGAAAGCTGAATCAACTTCTGTTGGAGCTGGCGCCGCAGCTCGTAAGTGATCCGTGTGCCGACGCTGGTGCTGGTACGACCGATCGCTATGTTCAAACTTGCTCTCAGCAGGGCAGCACAGGCCAATGCTAAAACGAGCCAGAGCAGCCAGTTGGTGTGATGTCTGGAAGTTAAAACGTCATCAACCAAAATTCGGGTGAGATAGGGTGGAACCAGATCCAAAGCCACGCCACAAAGCATCATCACCAGCAATAACACCACAAAGAGGCGATAGGGCTTCATCATGCGCAGCGTTCGTTTCAATAAGCCACCCTGGCTAGTGCAACGCAAGCATTCAGCTTGTTGCGAAGGCAGAGCTAACCCGCATTTTTCGCAGAACCAGGGATTCTTCTTTTGAAATATCTCGAGCGGGGCGCGTTGATTTTCAATCAGATCCTCCAAATAGATCCTGGCACGATTGAACTCTTCGCGTCGAGCATTGCTGAAACGGATCACGTTGATAAAAAAGCTTTGGATCCGAACCTGAAGAAAGCTACTACCGACCCCTTTGAAGACCCTCACCTTTTGAATCGATTTCAAGCGAAAAGGGCCGGTGATTTCCTTCTCGGCCTTATGTGGGGGCGTTACAGCCACCACGGATTCGTCAGTAATAATGAGCCAGCTCGGCCGAAATATTCCATTTAAATCCAGATCGCTGCGAATGGCAACTTTTACGTGAGAAGGATCAATTCCAACCTCTGACAAATGCCATTCGACCTCGTGGGGCAATCTATCCAAATAAATGCCGCTTTCATATTTCATATTTTTTGAACCTTAAACCCATCAAGTTAAAAAAGTAAATCGGCAAGTATAAAGATAATTTAATAGGGAGTCAAGATAAATTTTCATTTTTATTAAAGCCAGTTAAAGCGACCAGAATATCAAAACGTGGTTTTATAAATGTGAAAATCATACTTGCTTATTAAATGAAAACTTTGTATAATAAATCGAAAATAGAAAAGCTGTTAAATCGTTCAAACCAAGCAAGCAAAGGAGCAATAGGAATGATTCGCCGAATCCAGGCGTTGCATTATCGAGCTTTTCAATATATTGATGTGAAATTGTCCGATTTTCTCATTCTTATTGGCCCAAATGCCAGCGGTAAGAGTACTTTTCTGGATGGGATCAATTTGATTCAGGACATTCTGAATTTGAATCCACAAAGGGCGATTGAAAAACGCACGTCTCGGTTTCATGAGCTATTATGGAAACAATCGGGCAATAAATTTGAGCTAGCATTCGAACTCGCCATACCAGCCGAGATCAAGACAAAATTAAAGGACAAAGATTTCTCTTTGGCTCGTTATGAAATAGCTTTACAATTCGACAATGAAAAGGGCATTATTATAAGCGGAGAAAACCTGTGGTTAACTAAAGAAGGTGTAAAAAATAATGACGGCTCTGATTTTCACCAGTTCAGTCTTTTTCCCGCTGAACCAAAGGAACCTGAATATCTTGTTTCAGCTCGCAAAAAGATTCCGGTAGGATGGCGAAAAGTTATTTCAAAAAGCGCCCAGGGCAATGACTATTTTAAGTCCGAGAACACAGAATGGAACATCATTTATAAATTTGGGCCATTGAAAGCTTCTCTTTCTGGAATGCCAGAGGATCCAGAACGCTTTCCCGTAGCATTATGGGTAAAGAGCTTTTTTATGGAAGGGGTTCAATTTCTTCAGTTGAATAGCAGTAAGATGCGCTGGCCGTGCCGACCCGATTCGCCAGTTTCTTTTCAAACCGATGGCTCTAATTTGCCTAAGGTCGTTCAATATTTAAAAGAAAAACATCAAAGATCGTTTGCTCGTTGGATAAGCCACATTCAGACGGCTTTGCCCGAGATTGCAGCGATTGAAACCAGAGAACGAGCGGAAGACCGCTTTCTTTATTTAACTATTAAGCACAAAAATGGGATGGAGCTACCATCCTGGGTCATTTCGGATGGAACGCTTCGTTTGTTGGCACAAACAATTATCGCTTATTTGCCTGAAAAGAATCGCATATACATGATTGAGGAACCCGAGAACGGATTGCATCCGCTGGCCATTGAGTCCATTTTTCAATCGCTCTCTTCTGTTTATGATAATCAAATTCTACTGGCGACCCATTCTCCTGCTATTTTGAGATTGGCCGAGCCCAGCCAGATTTTATGTTTTTCAAAAACACTTTCTGGCGCTGTTGATATCGTAAATGGAGAAAATCATCCGAAATTGAGAGAGTGGCAAAAAGGCGTTGATCTTTCCACTTTGCATGCCGCTGGAGTGCTGCAATGATCGAATCCGAAACGAAAGATCTGGTCGTTTTGGTTGCGGATAAGGATGCGAAATCTGGAATAGATAGCTTGCTGTCTCGTAGCGAATCGTTGAATATTCGGCCGATAACTTTTGACTGCTTTCCGCACCCTCGTCACGATCCTGGCGTTTATCATGAAGCGCCAAAATTTTTAAGACCTCTTGCTAAATTATATTCTTATGCGCTGGTCCTCTTTGATCACGAAGGAAGTGGGCAGGAAAAGATATCCTCTGATCAACTCGCTGTGACGCTGAAGGAACAGATTGAAAAAAATGGGTGGCAGGACCGAGTAGAAGTAATTATTTTTGATCCAGAATTAGAAGCCTGGGTCTGGACGGAATCAATGCACACTGCCAAGAGTTTAGGATGGAATGACTATCCCAAATTGAAAAATTGGCTTATTGAGAGAGGCTATTGGCAAAACCAATCCATTAAGCCGACGCGTCCGAAAGAAGCATTGGAATCAGCGTTACGAGAAAAAAGAATTCCACGTTCATCATCTATTTACCAGGAAATTGCTAAAAGGGTGAGCTTAGAACAATGTCAAAATCATTCTTTTAAGACCTTAAGGGAGATATTATCTAAATGGTTTCCCTGCAAGTAGGACGAATTGTCAATTTGTCCTACAATTAAAGAACTAAATGAGGTAAAAGCACCATGCGGATCTATTATTTGATAGCTGCGTTTTTCATGGCGATGCTATTCAATGGTAGTAGCTTCTCTGGTGATTATCAATCCCAAACCCTCATCATCGCCAACTGGGGCAAGGCTGATGGCGAATTTGGTTTGATACTAGAAGCTGAGGGAAATTGTCCGCAATCCCTCTCGGTTGACGCCAGCGGTAATATCGCCATTTTGGACCTAGTCAATAAACGAGTGCAGATTTACTCCTCCGAAGGGAAATGGTTGGGCAAGTTCAGCATTACCAGCCAGGCGTTCGATATTCAGTATGCAGATGGACAGATCATTTTGCTGGCGCCGTATGATTATGTTCTGGAGCAATATGACTTGCAAGGCCGATTGATCAAAAAAATGACCATTGATCGCGAGCTTGGCTTTTTGGATGGTTTGAGAGCTTCGAATCAAAAAGTCTATATCCAAACCATCGAGCAGACGCAATACGACATAGCGGATCTGTCATTGGCTAAAGCTCTGCCATCTGTCTCGCCCGGCGTGAGCGCCCATTTTCCGGATCTGCGATTTCATACCCAGTGGCTGGATGACCATCGGGGCAATCTGTTCATCGAAAACATTCGCACCGGTGGCAAGCAAACAATCCCTATCACCACGCAGGACGAGCTGGGATCCATCGTTTTTCTGGACGCCGATCGCTATGGCAACATTTTCCTCCGCAAGGAACTTTTTGACCCTCATGGCCATTCTTATTTTGCAGTCGACAAATTGGACGATAAAGGAAACCTGATGGCCACCGTCTCGATCCCAAATATAAATGTCGTCGCGCCATTCAAGCCAATCACCATCGATCGCGAGGGCAATATTTATTTTTTAAGCATCGAATCCGAGCGCTTTTCTGTAATACGATGGCAGAGCCAAAAATAGCGACCAAATGATGAAGAAAAAAATGAATACCAGCGTCCTATTCCATGACGCTACGCTTGACAATTCATCTTCGGCAGGATGCGCAATTCTGTATTGCAGCTTGTCATTCTAGTATGAATATTTTTATCTCAGGCTGCTTCGGCGAAGCACACGGAAAAACGCTGCAAGCGCAAGATGTCTCCTGTGCCCTTTGGGTTTAATTCTCGGCTTTCTTATGCAGAGAGTTGGGGTTTTCACCGCGCGCGGTCATTTTAGAATCTCAGAAGGAATGATAATTAGTATTGGCTTGATGGATCGACTTAAGTCACGAACTCGGTTGAGCGCAGTTTTATCAAATCGGGAAAAGCGTTTATGAAACTCAAGGTGCAACTTGCTTTGCTGTTTTTTGTTCTTGCGATTGGGCAGTCATCGGCTCAGATTACTCGGGAGAAAATTGTTGCTCATGCAGAGGAGTACGTTGGGGTGCAATGGTATTGCTCCCCAGCAAATATCAACCATCCCGAATATCTCCAGTATGGCAATCAGCCCTGCGATTTTTCGGTGGGCTGGTATACTGGCGAGGCATATTCCTACGGTGGCAATGATGATGTTCCTACCTTTTTGGCCCGGATTGCCAGAGGTGATGGCGCTGGCTCGCACCTTTCTCATTACAATGCCGCTGGAGGCACACCCTGGTGGGCAACCGGCATCGACTGTTCGGCCTTTGTGTCTCGCTGTTGGGAGATCGCACGACAGAGCACTCGCACGCTACCGAATTACTCCACTGAAATCGCCAGAAGCGAATTGCTGGCTGGGGATATTTTGAATATCCCGGCCAATCACGTGCGACTATTCGACCGACGGGCCAGCGATGGGCGACCCATCGTGTACGAAGCATCAGGGAGCGCCACCAGATGCGTCCATCGAGTTGTCGATTGGGGCAGCTATACGCCGCTACGTTTCAATGAGTTGATGATTGCGGCGCCCCACCTGCGCGTGGAAAATCTGGGGAACCGCTCCATCCGCGTGAGCTGGGAGCCTGTGGATCGAGCGAGCCGCTATCAGCTCTATTTCAGCACCGATGCCATCGCCTTCACCAATATGGGCGAGACGCGAGACTGCTCGCGAACATTCGACAATTTGGCCGAAGGTCAGGTGTTTTATTTCCGAGTTGTTGGCGTAAATGATTCCAGCGAGTTGGGCATCACGAGTGAGGTATTAGGCGCTCGGGCTACCTCCCAAAGAGCTGCGATTCTGATCGTTAACGGTTTCGATCGAATGTCATCGGATCTCAATTTAAAAAATTATATCGTCCATCATGCTCGGCCGCTCATCGGTTTGAACCAATATTTTGATTCTTGTTGCAATGAGGCGGTGGTGCAGAATCGGGTCGACCTGAAAAACTACGCCGCGGTCATCTGGATCCTCGGCGAAGAGTCCACTGCCGATCGCACTTTTGACAGCCAGGAACAGGCTGCGGTGAGAAGCTATCTGGAAAATGGTGGCAAATTGTTCGTCACCGGCGCTGAAATCGGGTGGGATTTGGATTATTATAATCATGGTCGATCGTTCTATCAAAATTATTTGAAAGCCCGATACGTTGCCGATGACGCCAATGTCTATCAGGTTCGCGGCGTGGCCGGATCCATTTTCGAAGGAATATCGGCCTTGAAATTCGATGATGGGACGCACGGCACTTACAATGTAGATTATCCCGATTGCATCGAGCCCGTGGCCGGTAGCCTGGCGTGCTTGACATACGAGGGCACATCGTTCGTTGCCGGCGTTCAATACGAAGGGACATTTGGTGCCAGCACCAAGATCGGCAAGCTGGTCTATTTTGGATTCCCATTCGAAACCATCTATCCTGAAACCGATCGGAACCAGGTGATGGAGCGCATCATTCACTACTTCGGGTTGGGCACAACCGTGGCTACTGACGAATCCGATTGGCAGCCAACAACAACCAACAACTATCCGCTATTTCAGAACTATCCGAATCCATTCAATTCCATTACTATGATTAAATTTTCACTTCCGCGCCGCTCGCAGACGCGGATTGAGATTTACAATATCCTCGGCAAAAAAATCGCCGTGCTTCTTGATGCGAACCTGGATGCTGGAATCCATCAGCTCTCGTGGGATGGAACCGACGACCATGGAGATATGGTGGCGGCTGGAACCTATCTGCTGGTAATGACCAGTGAAGGCTATCATCAAACCCGAAAAATACTATTGCTCAATTAGCGCAAAGTGGGATTTGAATTCTGACGTATCGATCGTCTTATTTCGATAAAAAATCATGTGGAGAAATTATGGAGTGTAAGAATTTCCAGCGAAATTTAGATCAGTGCAACTGCAGCTATGAGCCCTGCAGCCGTAAAGGTTATTGCTGTGAATGTCTGACCTATCATCGTCGAGCAGGAGAATTACCAGCTTGCTATTTTCCTGATCATGTGGAGCGGACATACGATCGGTCGATCGCGCGATTTGTGGCGCTGCATTCGGCAATAAGAAAATAAAAAAGTATTTCTATGGCGGTCATCTCATTTGTGTCAAACCGATCCTTCTGGCGCGGGGCAAAAAATTTCGGTCAACAAGAAAGGGCTCTTGCGAAATAACTTGGGATTGATCTATGGGCTTGAACAAAAAGAAAATCGGTCTAGCGCTGAGCGGCGGCGCGGTGCTCGGCATTGCCCATTTGGGAGCGATCAAGGTCTTAGAAGAACATCATATCCCCATCGATTTTATTGCTGGCACCAGCGCAGGATCGCTGGTTGGGGCCTTCCTGGCGGCTGGTTATCGCAGCGATGAGATGTTCCAATTGGTCAAATCGCTCAGTTGGGGGAAGATCAGCAAGGTGACCATTCCGAAAATGGGGCTATTGAACAGCAAGCTGCTGGAGCGATTTGTCGATAGTCATCTTGGCCGGATCGATATTGCTGACCTTCCGCGGCCCTTCGCCGCAGTGGCGGTGGACCTCACTTCTGGCAAGGAGGTCATTTTTCGCAGCGGACCGGTATCGGAAGCTGTGCGCGCCAGTTGCACTATCCCTGGAGTCTTTACCCCATTGATTCGTGGAGATCAGGTCCTTGTGGATGGCGGCGTGCTCAATTTCCTGCCCACAAACGTCGTCCGCCAGATGGGCGCCGATTATGTGATAGCGATAAAACTCATGCCCGGCATTTCCAATGGTAAAAAGCCAGAAAATATCATTCAGATAATGATGAATTCATTCCAATTAGTCATTGAGCAAATTGCTATTCATGCGCCCAATGGCGATGCGACCATTGCACCCAATCTGGCTGGCTTCACCCCTCACGATTTCCACCAAGCTGAGGCGCTTTATGAACGAGGCTATCTGGCCGCTTTAGAGGTCATCAAAAAAATCGAAACCGATCTAAGGCCGAAGAAAAAACGCTTTTGGCTGTTCCAGCTGTTCAAGTAAAAGGCTCTCTTGGCCCGAATCCCAAATGCGCTTTAATAACACCTATCAAGAAAAACCATCTCATACCTTGGTCGCTTCAGCACCAAGCTCATGCTCGAAACATCTCTGGCAAAATTCAGCGATCTTGGCGCGGGGAGTGAATTCAGCAATTTTGATAATGAAAAAGATCGATCGGTTCCATTCGCTCAAGCCGTCGCGTTGGCCTACAGGTCATCTTGAATCATGAACATTGACGCTGCCGCTCATTCACTAACTCCGAATGAAGATCTCTCATTCATCCTAATTTGTCTTGTCCAAAAATCAGAATCAGAAGAAACGCTTTCGTTCCTGTCCGCCAGGTAGCGGACATGAATCTCGTTCTAAATTGATAATTACTCTTTGAATAAAAAGTCATATTTTGTAGGCTTTCTGGACATTGCGAGGCGACCGCTAACTGGCGGATGCCGACGCACTCTCATTAAATCACATAAAGATAAGAGATTGCTTCGTTCCGCTCACAATGAGGGCTTCACCCAAAATTTGCCGTTTTCGTTCAGGCACGAATTCAATCATGCAAAAAAGCAGATGCACGTCCACCAGTTGGCCATAGGCGTCAAGCTGCAAGTAATATTTGGGTCCATTACTCACTTAATAGCTAAAAATGGAAATTACCAGGAATAAGTTGACATCCCCCTTGCCCCCTTCACAGGGAGGAATCGTTAAAAGTCCCTTGCCGATTGGCGGATGGCATGACAATTTCGCCTGTATTGATAATTTTATAGCAAAAGTTAATTTGCTAATGCCGATCACGATATGCCCTGGCAAGGGATCATTCTTCGATTTGAAAGGTTTAATAAAAATCAATTTTCTTTCCCAGAATTGTGGAGATAAAAATCGCAAAATATCAATTGCCCCAAGAGCCATTCACGGCCTCGATATTTCAAAGGCATTCACCATTCATCTTGACCAACGAGATGATCCGCACCTCACCGTTAATTTGGCCGCGCGGCACTGAAATATTAAGAGGGATGACATTCTCCATCTGCAGCGGCAATGATCGGTCCATTTCGCTGCTTTGCTTCTTGCTGGAAAACTTCAATGACAGGTGGAAGTATCACGAATGCGGATGCAGATATCTCTATTGAAATTTTAATTTATGGCCGGTTTTCAAGAAATTTCTTCTCACAGAAATGAAGATAAAAAATGAACGAATTCATTCAATCTTTAGCCAAAGTGCTCCGATCTGAATCAAACAAATCGGTTGAAACTTTAATCCATGACAACCAAACGCTCCAGGTGATATTAAATAGCCTGGCAGAGGGAGTTATTGTCGCCGATAAGGACGGCAAATTTCTCTATTTTAATCCGACCGCCGAGAGCATTCTTGGCATTGGTATGACCGATGCTCTGGCGATCGAATGGTCTTCGATCTACGGGACTTTCTTCGCTGATGGCCTTACCCCGTATCCATCGGACGAGTTGCCATTGGCTCGCGCCATTCGAGGGGAAACGGTCATTGATGAGTTGATTTATATCCGAAACGATCAACGTCCGGAGGGAATTGTTATCGAAGTATCGGCCAATCCGATGCGAGATGTAACGGGCGCTCTGATTGGTGGGACGGTCATTATTCGGGATGTCACGTCGATCCGGCAGGCCCGCGCCAGCCAGCAGCAAAGCGAGCAACGGGTCACGGCACAATTTAAGGGCTTTCCTATCCCCACCTACGTTTGGCAACGCCAGGGGGATGATTTCTTGTTAGTTGATTTTAATCATGCCGCGAGGAACTTTACCCAGAATAAGATTCATGATTTTTTGAACCGGACGATGCGGGATATCTTTAAGGACCAACCCCAGATTCAAGATGATTTTTTTCGCTGCTACCAGACCAGGAAACGCATAAACCGAGAAGTGAACTCCTATCGGCTTAGAACAACCAACGAAGAGAAAGACATCATATTCAGCTACGTCTTTGTGCCGCCGGACCTAATTATGCTTCACCTGGAGGATATCACAGAACAGAAAAAGAACCTCGAATCGCTGAAAATGCTCTCAAAGGCCGTTCAGCAGACAGCGGACAGCGTGATGATTACCAACAAGCAGGGCGTAATTGAATACGTGAATCCTGCGTTTGAAACCACGACTGGCTATCAACGGCATGAGGTGCTGGGTCAAACGCCCAAACTCCTTCAATCGGGCCAGCACGATGAGGCATTCTATCAAAACTTATGGAAGACGATCCTTGCGGGGAAGCCTTATCGTGGCACCATTATCAATCGCAAAAAGAATGGACAGCTTTATTGGAGCGAACAAACCATCACGCCGATGAAAGATGAGGCTGGCCATATCACCAATTTTGTATCGGTATTGAAGGATATCACCGAACTTCGAGAAAAACAGGAACAGGAGTTCCAACTGCTTATTGCGCGGGAATTACAGCAGCGCTACTATCAGGTCAAAGCGAGCGTGCCAGGTTGTGACATTGCTGGGGCGACTTATTCGGCGGTGGAAACCAATGGCGATTATTTCGATTTCATCCCTATGAGCGATGGCAGCATGGCGATGGTCATCGGGGATGTGAGCGGGCATGGGATTTCTGCTGCGCTGATTATGACCCAAACCCGAGCGTACTTGCGCGCCTTTGCTACCATGTCCTCTGATCCAGGCGTGCTGTTGACCCAACTTAATCAACAATTGGCTTCAGATCTGGATAAAGAGCGTTATGTCACTCTATTTTTAGCGCGAATCGATCCAGCCCGCGCCTGCCTCGTCTATGCCAGCGCTGGACACCTCCCTGGTTGTGTATTAGATGGTACAGGCAATGTCCGCATGATGCTGGAGAGCAATGGAATTCCTCTTGGCATTATTCGAAATTACCAATATACCTCCAGCCTGGAGATCCCCCTTAGCGACGGTGAGATCGCCTTTTTCATGACGGACGGCATTACCGAGGCCCAAGCCATGGATGAATCCGAATTCGGTGAGCTACGCGTCGTCGAAATTATCCAAACTCATCGACACTTGAGCGCCCAACAAATCATGGAGCATTTGCAGCGCGAAGTGAATCGGTTCATTCACCCACAGACCCAGCAGGATGATATGACTGCCATTATCTGCAAGGTCAATTCACTAGCTGAGGCCGCCCATGGAAACCATTCTTAATTTTCGGGATTTCGGGGGATATCGAACCAGCGACGGACGAATCGTCAAAACAGGGGTATTGTATCGCAGTGGCACTCTTTCCAGCGCAACCGAGAAAGACCGACAACAACTGCTGAGGCTGGGGATCAAGTTGGTCATCGACCTGAGAACCGAGCGCGAACGGCAAACTCGGCCGGATCAGCTCCCCGAGCCGATCGTCTCTGTCGCCATCCCGATCAAAACTTCAAAACATAATGAATCAGGTTTTTTCTGGCAGTTGCTGTCATTGCTCTTTGGCAAAGCGCGAAAGATCGATTATCATCAGCTAATGCGGGAAGTTTATCAAGAATATGTCACCCATTTCCAAATAGAATTTGCTCGAATTCTTCGTCTCATTGCCGATCCTCACAACCTCCCAGTGCTTATCCATTGTACTGGCGGCAAAGATCGGACCGGTTTCGCCTGCTGGCTCATTCATTCCTTGCTTGGCGTTCCCCATGAGATCGCCATTGCCGATTATCTCAAAACCAATCACGCGTCGCTCAGCACCAATCCCGAGATCCAGCGTTGGATCAAGACCCTATCATTTTTTCGGATTTCCAGGGATAAATTTTTGCCATTACTCGAGGCCAGAGCCGATTATCTGAATGCCGCATGGCAACAAATCATCTCCAGCTTCGGATCGATCGAAAATTTTTTCCGAGATGGCCTGAAGATCTCGGAACAAGAGATCCATGCGCTAAAAAATAATCTGCTCGAACGTTCAAAAATCGCTTAGAATCCTGGCCCATTATTTTCTTCGCTCGAAAATTGACCGGGTATCTATCCGAACTGCCGTTTTTTGGCTTGACTTTGTGCGAGCAATGGCGTAAATTCAGCTCGTATTCGCGCTTCAAAATCGGAGAATGGTATCTTCGTATGTAAGCTTCTACGATAGCAATTTATCCTTCAATGGTCGCTTTTCAATCCAAGGGCTCTCATTTGCGTCTTGAATTTTCCAATCATGACGAGCTATGGGTCAAGATAAGCGGCGCTGTTTGGAGGAATTCTTTTAAAGCCATTTATCTATTTTTCGAAAGAGGCATCTGGTCATTTAGGGAGTTCCGAATGAAAAAGATACTGACGCTTTTCATTAGCTATTTCTTGATCACGACATCGTTGTTCGCACAGGCTTATCTGGAATTTAATGGTTCCTGGGAGTTGGTTCCGCAAAAAAGCACCGTCATACCGCTCTATCGGTCGCTGTTCATCGAATTCAAGATGGCACGCGACCAAGTGACTGTGATCCAAACATGGGGGACCAGAGCCAGGGATGCATTTCGGGATACCGTCCGGCTATCGCCCAACGGGAAAATCACATCATGGCCGCAGCAGCACCAGGTCGCGCCCACCAATGTGTTTCTTGGGATTATGAATCGCAGCACCGGTCGACGCATGCTGTCCGCTACATGGAATGCCGACAGCACCATGCTCACGATCAACGAACGAGTCCCTATAATCAGCTCCCAAGGCGAGACAGAGCTCGTTGCCACCCACTGCTACGCTATATCTATCTCGGAGCAATTGATCCGCTACACAGTTACTCGGCCCTCCCGGCACCATAGAGATCAGCTTTTTTATCTCTTGAAGCGCGCTGGCAGCCGACAGGCCTATTTTATGCGGCTGGAGGATGACTGGGCGATCGACAGCAAACTTGCTCAACAGGCCATGCTCATCTCGTTGCAGGGAGTGGCAAATAGCACTGGTCCCAATCTGTATTTCATTTATCCCGAAAAATGGGATTTTCGGTACACTGCAGGTTTTTTCGACTTTTTGCAGAATGAGCGATATTTCAGTTTCAAAGAGCTGCGCACGCCCGAACAAGCACTGACCACTTTCAAGCATCAGGTGAAAGGATATGTGGTCTGGGATAAGTTGGTGCGCACTTCGCTGATTGTCGCATTTACGGTTGCTGGACTGGAACACGCCGTAGTGGTCAGCGAAGAGTTGATCCCGTTGGTCGAGCGTATTGGCTTGCAACCGGTGGCTGATTTTCGAGGACAATTCGTTGGCCAATCCGATGCCGAAATTTACCGATGGGCTAAAGAGCAATACTGGGCGCGATGCAACAAGGAATATATCGTCTGGTTAGGCGGCGAACACGGCAATATCATGAAGCCGGGCGTGGCCGATTGGGGCATGTACAAAAAAATGTTCTTCAACGATCTCTGTGCCAATCAAACAATTCCTGAGGAATATCAACTCACCCGAGAACTGCTTTCGGAGATGAAGCCGTTCGGATTTGCCTTCGGCTGGCATTCATATAAAAAAGATTTGGAGGAGGAATGGGTGCGTTTGACCTCCAGTTATGCACTGCGGGTCGAAGGATTGCATAGCTTGCCCAACATGAGCTTCAGTTCCCAGGTGCCGGCGAAGCCTGGCTTTCAATTCAAGAATAATCACCACCTGATCCCCGGGAAGAAATATCTGCCAAAGAATAAAGTCTATATCAGTTGCATTCAGACCGATGGCATTGGATTGGGCGCATGGAACCAGCCAGGTCGCGGCGAAATACCCTATGCCTGGGAGGTCTCTATGAATTATTCCTGGTTGGCCCCGGCCATGCTGGAGTATTTCTATTCCCAGGCCACGGCCAATGATTATTTCATCGGTTGCCTGGGAGGACCAGGATATGTATATCCCAAGGCAGTACCCAAGCAGTATCTGCCCAAGATGGTTTCATTGGCGTATGATCTGATGAAAAAATTGGACCTGAAGGTGTTCGAGATTATGGATTACTCCGAGGGCGTTATGGTGGAAGGGAACTCTGATCTGACCCGCGAGGTGGTCGATGCCTTTTATCAGGGCATGCCCGATGCGATCGGATGTGTCAACGGCTATGTGCGGTCCCATACTTTTGCCGTTAGAGACAAACGACCATTGATCTCCTATGACTATTATTTGGCGCCGGAAGCTCCAGATGAACAGGTGATTGGAGATCTAAACGAGCTGGCAGCGCTCAATAAACAGCGGCCTTACTTTTTATTGATGCATGTTCGACAATACAGCACTGTCCAACGAGTCAAATCGATTTTGAGCCGCCTAAGCGCCGAATTTGAAGTCGTACCATTGGATATCTTTTTGAAATTGGCCGGCGAACAGCCAACGTATCGCGAACGCTATCGAGAATAGCGAATCCCTAACAATTAAGCTCGCGGATGCGGCACCAACCCAGTTTGTGCGTGGCGCATCCGCAATTTTTCATCCCTTTATCATACCATTGAATACCAGTAGGCTTCAGCAGGCCTTTCTTGTTCAGAGCCCTCTGCACCAAACCAACAGCATTGCAAGAGGTCCATAGGAGCTGTTGCTTTTTAAATTGGTTGCTTTGCTACCACCAGCAAAATATCTTCTCCTCGCCATGCTTTGATGAGCGAAGCTAACTTGACTGCCTAAAATTTTTGACTGACAACAGCAAAAAGCTTGACTTTTAGCCTGCTATTTTTTACATTAAGAGTCCGATAAGAGAAAATGGCACTCTCCAGTAAAAGTCGATTTTTGGTCATGATTTTGTTCCATCGACAGCTGTAAATCCATTTGAGGGGAATGTGATTCACAATATGAGCAAGGTTCTTTGCAGGTAACAGCACTGAAAGCTGTGGAAAAAGACATCACTTTTGACACCCTGGTCCGTTCCGATCTAAATGATCCAACATTTGCTAACACGATTCTGGGATTCTATCTTCTTCCTCTGTGCGATTCTGGCAAATTTCGTTCATCATCGCTTTATTATTCATTGGTTGCTTGACCGTTTGAGCATCTTCGGGATATGAGGATGGCATCCTTTTCGGTTGCGCAACATCGAACTATCCAGAGCGGTTGGGGTCAAACGTGGTTAGCGGACAACATCAATGGATCCGAACGGGTTCAGAACTGCCGATCGATCATCGGGTTCTGCGACGATTCTATCCGAGCGGTTGTTCCTTCAGCAAACTCGAGTCTCGGACCCTGTCAATAAAATCGGCTTGCAGTGACTGGAGCTCATCATCCGGGCGCTGAATGATCGGCTGGCATATTGGGCTATCTTTAAAATTGATATTTGCCAATGCGGTTGCGCTCGTTCATGGCCCAATTCTGCCAGCAAAATTATTTTTAGCAGCAACAGACAAATCAGTCAGAATAAATTTCAGAAGGAATTTTCATCGCTATGATAAAAACCAAAATGGTCAAACCGAGTCAGATTCGCTATCTCGATGGTCGAAGGCTTCGGAACGCAATCTTTGCCAGCACCCAACAACTGGCCAAGATGCAGACATACTTGAACAAGATTAACGTTTTTCCGGTACCGGATGGAGATACTGGCACCAACATGGTTCGAACCATGAAGCATATTTCTGGCCGATTAGCGGAGCGGACGGACAAGTCGATTGCCGTTGTGAGTAGCCAGATGGCGGAGTCAGCGCTCATGGGCGCACAGGGCAATTCTGGTGCAATTCTGGCGCAGTTTTTCTTCGGTTTTGCCGAGGCGGTCAAGGACAAATGGCGGTTAACCACTCAGGCATTTGCAGCAGCGGTTCAGCGGGCGAAAAAATCCGCTTATGAGGCGCTGTCCGAGCCTCGCGATGGGACGATCCTTACGGTGATAAGCGATTGGGCAAATTATATTGAAAAAGCCGCCAGCCGAACGGAAGATTTTGTGGTTTTATTGAAACGCGGATTACGAAGGGCGCGAGTATCGTTAGCTGAAACTCCCAAAAAATTGGAGGTGCTGCGCAAAGCAGGTGTGGTGGATGCCGGCGCCCAGGGCTTCGTTCATTTTCTGGAAGGCATTGTCCATTTCATCGAGCAAGGCCGGATCGAAAAGGATATCACTGATCGGTTCTCCCAAGAAACCGAGCCGAGTGCCGCCATCTCTGGAACCGTGGATACGAACATCCGTTTTCGCTTTTGTACCGAGGTTATGGTTTCAGCGCCGAACATCGACCATGTTCAATTGAAACAAGAACTCCTGCCGTTGGGGGATTCATTGATCGTCGCTGGGAGCAAAGATCATGTCCGAGTTCATATCCATACCAATTCCCCGGATTCGGTATTTAAAATCGTCTCGGCGCATGGTCAGCTTTCGGGACAAAAAATCGATGACATGATCAAACAACATCAAGATATCTATCCCCTCAGCTCGGCAGCGCGGATTGGGATTGTCACCGATTCCTCGTGCGACCTGCCACATGAATTCATCATGCAGCATCATATCCACGTGATCCCGATGAAGATTAGCTTTGGCGATCAAACATATCTCGATAAAGTGAATATTACTCCGATGGAGTTTTATGATAAACTGGTCACCTCTCCCTATCATCCCACCAGCTCGCAGCCGGCCCTGGCCGACGTCTTGCATGTCTATCGCCAGGTGGTCAATCAATACGATGCGATATTGTCGATTCATCTGCCCAAAGTAGTGAGCGGGTCGTTTCAAACCATTGAGCGGGCAGCCAGAATGACCGATCCCGAAAAGATCACCTGCATCGATGGCAAAGCAATTTCCGCGGCGCTGGGTTTAGTGGTCATGGAAGCTGCTACAGCGATTCATGAAGGATTATCCTTGGAACAAGTCAAAGCGCGCGTCGAGCGGGCCATTGACAATTTGCGGATCTTTATCATGCTGCCGACGCTGAAATATTTGGTCAAAGGCGGCCGCATGAGCAAACCCAAGGGGCTTATCGGCACCATGATCAAATTGAAGCCCATCGTTACCTTTGATAAGGACGGCCGAGTGGTTCTGGCAGGCAAATCGATCGGCGAAAGAATGGCCATGAAAAAAACGCTGCACATGGCCAGCAAATTCATTCGAAAATTTAAGCGAGTAAAATTTATGGTGGCCCATGCCAATGCCTATTCAAAAGCAACCTGGTATGTTCACCAATTGACCGAGCGATTTCATGTCAAAGAAGCTATTCCGATTGTCGATGCTGCCCCGGTGCTGGGCGTTCATGCTGGGCCAGGGACAGTGGGCTTCGCTGTGCTCGGTTACGAGGACTGAGGAACATCGAAAATTGGCGGGCGCGGCAGCCCGCCATCATGCAATTAATCCTATCATGAGTTCGAGAAAAGAAATATGTTATCGCTCATCGCCATCATTGTGTTAAGCTATCTCGCTGGTTCGATCCCGACCAGCATCATTATGTCGAAATTGACTCGTGGGATCGATATTCGAGATTACGGCAGCGGCAATGCTGGAGCAACGAATGCCATCAGGGTTTTGGGATGGAAGATTGGCATTATCGTCATCATCGTGGATGTGGGCAAAGGCGTATTGGCCACACTGCTGATATCGAAATTACGAATCGACCCGCTTCCGCTGAGCCATAATCTCGTGCAGATCATCGCTGGGATTTCTGCGGTGTTGGGACATATCTGGACCATTTTTGCTGGGTTCAAGGGAGGGAAAGGAGTGGGGACAGCCGCGGGGATGCTATTTTCCCTTTATCCCATCGCTGGGTTAGTTTGCCTATGCATCTTCGCCGTGGTGCTGCTGAGCGGCCGCTACGTGTCCGTCGCTTCGATGAGCGCGGCCGTGTCGTTGCCCATTGTGATCGTGATCCTCAACAGGTTTTTCAATGCCCAGATATCGAATGAGCTGTTCTATTTCGCCATTTTTATGGCCTTGCTCATCGTCTTCACTCATCGAAGCAATATCAAGCGGCTCATGCAGGGGAATGAGAATCGGATCAAGAAGCTCACCTTAAAGCGGCCGAGCAAATGATGGTTAAAAGTGAATGGGATGGCAATTTGTGCCCATGGAATGATCCGCAGAATTTTGGCATTGGCATCGCCATAAAAATAATCGGTGGTCCATGGTGCGTGGCGCACCATTGGTCGGCCTCGACGAGGCTGGCGATGCTTCAATCGATCCGATAGGGCGCGTTCCAATAGAAACGGGTCATGCCCTCTGGGGTTCCAAACCAGATGTAATCCCCATCCAACAAAATGCAATTGACCACGTTGCTCAACAGGCCATCGGCCGTGGTGAATCGGACCCAGCGTTTGTTGGCCTTATCGTATTTTAGCACGCCGTTATTGGTGGCAAGCCAGGCGGCCGCGCTATCCACAGCGACATAATTGACTGAGGTGGCATCCAACAGACGGCGCTCCGGCACGCCTCCCCACGTTTTCGAATCCATGTAGAAAACCTCTACCCCATCCGCCAGACCAAACCACACTTCTTTGTCGCCATAACAGCCGACTGCCAGTACCGCATCGTTCATCGGACCATTTGGATCATTTTCAAAGCCGCCACTGTCACTGGCTGCATCGTAAATATAAACCCCATACTCTGTCCCAAGCCAGACCAGATTTTGCATCAGTTCGACCGCATAGACTTTTTTCATTAGCAAATCTTTTCGGGCAACCTGCTCGACTCGAAATTTTTTGGTGCGCAAAGAATCTTTGACGATGCGAGAGAGGCCATTGGCCGTGCCGATCCATACGTTTTCTTCATCCACCTCCACGTCGAATACATAATTATCACCCAGGCCAGAGCTTACATCGAAGCTGCGCCAGTCATTCTTTTTGGGAGAAAAGCACGCCAAACCATGTTGGGTTCCAAACCAAATGCAAGAATCGTCAGCAGCGATCGAGGTCACTTGATCGCTATAAAGCCGATTGTTATAGCGGGCTTGATAATTGGCCCAGCGATTGGCCCTACGATTCCAAAAGGTTATACCGCTCTCCTCATTGTAAACCCCAATCCCTCCTGCCCAGATATTGCCATCGGCATCCATCTCCAGCGCATTGACATTCTTGATGAACAATCCGTACGGAATCATTTCTAAGATTTGGATCCGATAGTCGGCTTTGCCAGGGCCTGCGCCCCAAGAGCCGACCCACATCACTCCCCATCGATCATTTAAAAAACTGGTTACGGGATAATTATTCAAGCGGTAGTCACGAATATATCCTGATGGATCAAAAAAATAACCATCATGCATCATGAAATTGGGCAGGTTTTTCAGATTATTGCCTCGGAACCCATGCCAGGAGATGTGCTGCATCGGCACGTCGGTTGGGGAAATACGGATAAAATAGCCCTGTTGATTCTGACTCTCCAAAAACTGTCCCCGCTTCGATTCCAGCCAGATAAATCGATCGTCGAATCCGATCGAAATGATCTCGTCGTCGTTAGCCAGCCCCAGTTCGTCATTGAAGAAATTTTCCCAGCGCTGAAAATTTGCCCGATAGACGCTCACGCCCTGGGGTGTCGCGCACCAAAGGTAATCGGTATTGAAATCATACGCCACGACTCGTACGAAATTATCCGCCAGACCATCGCTGGTGGTCCAGGGAGACTCCCAGCGGTTGGCATAAAAATCATAGCGCAGTATGCCTCCAGTGGTCCCGAAATAAACGTATTCGCGGCCCTCGGCCAGTGAACTAACCCAGCGGTTCCAGGAATAACTGGTCCAATCCCCCGGCTCATATTGGGTATTAGTCCCCCGAATCCGAATTTCTTCGGCCGACTGTTGCGCGCGAGCAAAATCAATCAGCACAAATAGCATAATTGGTCCGATGAACAAAATCTTCTTTAGCATAGAAAAACCTGGCTTACTTTTTGGTTAGAAGTCTAGTACAATCAAGTCATTATTTTATTGGCAAACACTGGCGCCATGCTTAATCCGTTGCGGGTATGATCAACAAAGGAAATTTGGATGCATTGGATTTTTTTCGCCCACCAAATGATATCGATACCAGTAGCCATTGCTGATATTCATTTGATACCAAGCTTCTTGAGTTTGCGCAGCAGATTGGGTCGATCGGTCTTTAGTCGGCGCGCCATGAGGGATACATTCCCCTGGGCTGCGATAAATTCTCGGGACAGCAATTGGCGCTCGAATAATTCCATTCGTTCTCGAAGCGATCCATTCCCAAGGCCGTGCGAATCCAACTCTGAAACAGGAGCAAATTGCCGGGCGAAATTTTCCGGTAAAAACTGAAGCACATCGTTGAGTCCAATTTCCTCACGATCGCTCATGATCAACATGCGTTCAATAAAATTTTTCAGTTCCCGAACATTGCCACGCCACTGGTATAGCATGAGCGGCTGGAACGCGGCATCGCTGATGCGGATCGGCCGTTTGCCATTTTTCACACAATAAACGTTGATGAAATGCTGCGCCAGAATCGGTATATCCTGGGGCCGCTCTCGCAATGCTGGCACTCGAATCGGGATGACATTGAGCCGAAAGAACAGGTCCTCACGAAAAAGGCCCTGCTGAATTTGTTGCTGCAAATCCTTATTGGTCGCTGAGATGATCCGGACATCGAAATGAACTGGTTGGGTTCCGCCCACGCGAACGAACTCGTTTTCTTGCAACACCCGCAACAGTTTGGCCTGAGATTCCGCAGACAGATCGCCCACCTCGTCCAACAACAGGGTCCCGCCATCCGCCTCCTCAAACAGGCCGATTTTTCTTTTGGTGGCGCCCGTAAACGCCCCTTTCTCGTAGCCAAATAATTCGCTCTCGATCAACTCTCGCGGTATGGCAGCACAATTCACTTTGATAAACGGCTTGTTCCTCCGTTGGCTTCGATGGTGAATCGCGCGAGCTACCAATTCCTTGCCGCTCCCGTTTTCCCCGTAAATCAAAATACGGCTGTCCGATGGGGCTGCTCGTTCAATCTCCTGGCGCAGTTTTTCCATGGCAGCCGAATTCCCCACCATTTCATAATCAACATCCACCAATTTCCGCAGCACCGCCATCTCGTTCAACAGGCGCTGCTCCCGCTCGACATTTTTTATCTCGAGGATCAATTTGTCCGGATGAAGCGGCTTCTCCAAAAAATTATCAGCCCCCAACTTCGTGGCTTTCACCGCAATTTCCAGTTCACCATGACCACTGATCATGATCACACGCTGATCTGGCCGGACCTTCTTGAGTCGCTCCAGCACCTGGAGGCCATCCATCAGCGGCAATCGGACATCCAAAAAGATCAGGTCGAAATTCTCCGCCGTAGCGATTTGCAAGGCCGACTCACCATCGCCGCAAGATCTGGTCTGATGTCCCATATCATTTAAAAAATCCGAGAGCGCCGTAACGATCTTCGGATCATCATCAACGATTAGAACTTTTAATGCCATTGTGAGACCTAATCCTGCAATTGTTCAACCGAGTTCGGATCAACTGGAACCACCATGCCTTGGCGAATCAGCCGCGCAAGTTTATTTCGCATGGGTGAAGAAAAGCGAATGCGCAGTTCCACATAACTATCGACATAGTCCGTATTCAGCACCTGCGCCCATTGATAAATCGAGGCGAGCAGCTTCTGCTGCGATATATCGACCCGAATGTGGGCGGTGATATGGCTCGCTGTGGCATACCGAATGAGCGCGTTTCTCAATTCGTCGACAAATAAGCCACGCTGGGCAGAAATTAAAAAGCAGCCCTCAAACTCCTGCTTCAATTCGCTTAACAGCGATTTATCCTGGACTAAATCGATCTTATTGAATACAGTTAACACGGGGCGCTCATCGAGTTGCAGTTCTTTCATGACCGATTGGATCACGCTCATCTGGTCGCGGAAATGCGGGTGGCTGCAATCGACCAAATGGATCAGCAGATCAGCTTCGCGACTTTCTTCCAGCGTACTTTTAAAGGAAGCCACCAGTTGATGCGGTAATTTGCGCACAAACCCCACAGTATCAATGATCAGGATCTTTTGATCTCCGGCATGTTCCATGAGCCGAACGGTGGTGTCCAACGTGGCGAATAAGCGATCTTCCACGAAGACATTCGACCCAGTCAGGGCGTTCATCAAGGTACTTTTCCCAACGTTGGTGTATCCCATCAGCGCCACGCAATAAAGATCGCTGCGCCGCTGTCGGCGCTGATCGCGCTGCTGCTCGATCTGCTTCAGCTCTTTCGTGAGATGCGCAATCCGCTTGCGAATTGCCCGACGGTCGACTTCCAATTGGGTCTCGCCCGGCCCCCGGAGTCCAATTCCTACGCCTCCAACCTGTCGCGACAGATGGGTCCAACGCCGCGTCAGTCGTGGCAACAAGTATTGCAATTGCGCCAATTCTACCTGGCTTTTCGCTTCTCGCGTCTTCGCCCGTCGGGCAAAAATATCCAGGATCAGCGCACTGCGATCGATGATTTTCGTGTTGCATTCACGCTCTAAATTTCGCGCTTGAGCCGGGGAGAGATCATCATCGAAAATGACTACATCGGCATTGAGATCGGCCACCCGTTGCGCCAAATATTCCACCTTGCCTCGGCCAATATAAAAAGCGGGCTCAATGGTCTGCTTCTCTTGAACAATGCGCTCCATTACCTCAGCTCCAGCCGTGTCAGCTAACAAGGCCAATTCATCCAGATATTCTTCTACCAAAGCTCGATCCTGCCCTGGCCGAACGACTCCTACCAAAATAGCGTGTTCTTTTATTCGCTGCTCCAATGGGGTTCGACTTTACCTCCTTGACTTGAAATTTCGAATATCACCTATCATTCAAATTTTCAACGTGAATATCTGACGTGAAAACGCCCGACTGCAAACTCTCAGTTATGTTCTGTGCGATTCATGGGGCAGTTTGGATAATCATTTCAGCTTCGTTTTCTCATCGATCAGCACCATTATCGATCACATCCTTGCGCCCAGCGATGCGATTTGCTCGTTCGCACGGCTACCTGCGCGTGCTACGACCATTTCAATGATCAACAGCAGCAGTCCAGCGGCCATAAAATAGCGCCAAAGTTCCCGGCCGTAACGACTGGCTTGGACAGCGTTGAGAATCGATTCTTGGTTTTGAATCACAAGGAACTGATCATGGCCGATAATTCGGGCGAATTGCGCCAGATCAATGGGAGCAAAATCCGATTCCGCCGGGTCCGGGTTCACTGGCCAACGCGCCAGCAATCGATTCTCGGCGTACAGGGTGTAAATTCCAGGTAAGCCCGTATCGGCATAATTAATTTTGAGAACGCCATCGCCTAACTGAGGGATTACCAGGGCCTGCTTGCCATCTGGCCGCTCCATCAGCAATTTGGTACCATCCATCCCTCCGCTCACTCCAGCGGTCAAAGGTTGATCGACCAGATTGGATGAATGGGCTGCGTGAGCATTCCCCGACAAATACATGACAGCCCGATTCATCAACGGGACAAATAGTCCTTTGAGATAAAGATCGGACCACTCGGGATCGAGGGCCGAGGCGAATACCATCACCCTGCCAGAGCCGAATTTTGTCTCCACCAGGAACGGATCGCCTGTGCTGAACTCGATGATGGGCTGGTGGCCGGGATTTAGCTTCATGAGAGTGGCAAAATAGAATTGCGGGGAGTCAACCTCGTGCGGCGGCTGCTCGAAGACTCCAGCGAAAATCGGATGACTGAAATCAATCTTGTTGATGGCTAAAAATGACGTCCGCTTCCCAACGGCTCCAACTGTCCCAGAGAACACTGGCAATGCCAGCTTCTGATTGAAATTGGCATTATAATCCCGTAAGTCGACATCATTGCCCAACATGACCAGCAATCCACCACCAGCCTGAACGTGATCTGTTAGGGCATTGAGCAATGTCCCATCGATGCGCGGGAGATTCACCAGCGCCACTACCTGGTAGTTTTTCAGCGTGCCAAATTCGATTTTGTTTGGGGGAAGAAAATCCACCTTGATCGGTGTGGCTTGCCCCAAATCTGGATTCAACGCCAATTGTAAGAATCGGGCGTGGCTGATCTGCTGACCAATCACCAGCACTGCGACCTGATCGGGCACAAATAGCGTAAAAAAGCGTCGATTATCAGCAAATAGATCGTCGTCTTCTAATAGGACAGAACCGGCCATCACCCCAGCCCGCTGGGGCACTACCCGCAATCGCGCCACCTGAGTTTGCCCCGGGGCCACGCTGATGCTGGCCTGCCCGACCCGTTTATCATCTAAAAACACCTGGATCAATTTATCCCGTTCCGCACGATCCCCAGTATTTTTCACTCCCACTTCCAGGTCCACTGGCTTTCCCACTTCAATGATCTGATTGACCAGCTTTACCTCAGTGACGACCAGATTGCTCACCGATTCTGCTGCCATCGGAATGAGCAGCAGCTTCATGCCCTGATCGTGGAACAATGGCAATTTGATATGGCTGCTATCGCGAAACGCCGTCTGCTGAAAGTCGGAGATGAGATAAATCTCTTTATTGATATTTTGACTTTGTTGTAGGATCAATCGGGCCTGGTGTAACGCGGCAATGATATCCGTGCTGCTATGGCTGACGTTGGCCTTTTGGATGATTTTGGCCACTGCCTTAAAATCATACTTAGGCCCATCGTAAATGGCGGGGGTCCCGTGTGAGGCAAAGATGCCATAGATCTCGTCTCCAGGCTTAAACACCTGTCCCAATTCCGTTAGCCGCTGTCGTGCGAGATCGAACAATTGCTGACCTTGGGATTCAAGGCTCATGCTGAGGCTATTATCCAGGATTATCACGGCGGTGGTCTGGGCCGAAGCGCGCAGATCTGTGCCCAACCGCCCTTTCAGCGTCGGCCGGGCAAACGCGAACGCCAGCAGCAGCAACGCCAACGTTCGTAGCAACAACAGCAGCATCTGCTTAATTTTAAGCCGGCGAATCTGCTGTGTCTTGAGTTCCTTCAAAAATCGGACCGTACTAAATGGCACCACTCGAGCACGCTGCCGCGTAATCAAATGGATAATAATCGGGATCGCTCCTGCGATCAAACCAATCAACATTGTTGGATTTAAAAATGCCATGCTGGTTATCTAATCAATCTTTTTTTAAAATTATACCCGATGTCACTCCGTTTTGTTTCTGGGCTTCACTTCGAACCCATTCGGCTCAAAAAATCGCATCCCATCGAATAAAAAAGCCCAGTAGTGAATGACCAGCTTGCCCGAATATGTGGCTGTTGGGCCAATTCGGCAAAACAAGTCACTCATCACTGAGCCTTTATTTAGCGATTTTTCTGTTGAATTGCAAGCAAAATTTGCGCGACCTGGCATCCGGCACGGCATTCCGAATACGGCACCGAAAATTGGCCACATCAGCAATCCGGTGTAACGATGATCGCCTCTTCAAGTGGTAAACCCGAAAACCTTATCTGCTTTTTTGCCGGTCTGGATAAACTCAGAGCGTGGCTCAACCAATGGATCGAAACACATTGTTCAGCTTGATCGCAGGACCATCGAACCAATCGATTTTGACCGATGATGGTCCGAGCATCAGGCATAAGAAATCCGACCATGGTCAAACCAAACGGCCTATCATTTCAAAGGATTGCATTGCAATCGAATTTCAGCCGCCTGTTTCAACAACTCTAAACAGAAGTCACTGTCCTGTCCATTCGGCAGTTATTTGATCACTGCGGCCTTGGTCATCGCCGTTTCGCCAGTGCCAGTTTTGATGTAAATGATATACACGCCGTTGAGCACCCGATACCCTTTATCATTGGTGGCATCCCAGATCACATCGCCATCATGGGGGCCTTTTCGGCCCTGAGGATCGCTAGCCCGATAGCTTCTTGACCAGACCAATTCTCCGATCAGAGTGTAGATTTTGATGTCAACCTCTGTATCTTCGGTCAAATAATAGGTAATTGTGGTAGTCGGCCGATTAGGATTGCCAAATGGGTTCGGATAATTGGTGAAATACTCTTTCAGATTATCGGCTTTGACTAAGCAAAAATCCGAGGCCAGCTTCAAATTGGCTCCGGTCTGTTCTAACAGATTCTTTAATCGGGGCCGATTGAAGGTCAACGCCTCTTGAACATAGATGTTGCTATCACCATCGACGGAGAAGCAGACGCTATTGACGGTCGGTTCCGCAGCGATATCGATGATGACATCGATGGAATCGGCGCGGCCGGGATAGACCGTATCGGGTTGAGTCAGCACCAGCGGGATCGTAGCGCCAGAGGTGAAACTGGTCACCTCACCATAGATGCGATCATGATCAGAATAATCAGTGACCGCGATTCTGGAGATTACCTGGGCTGGATTTTCAATGGGATTCCCCAGCCGATCCTTGATGGTGAAGTTAAAACCGTTCAAAATGACATTATTCGAAAACTCATCCTCCTGCTGGTTAAAGATTCGGATGCCCATCATGGCGACCTGCTTTTGGCCTTTGACCACGGTATTGGGCGTGCGGTTGATATCGATGGTCGAAAGGATTACGGTTTTTTGAATGGTCTCTATCGCGAAGAAGCTGCGTCGTTTTTCTTGCCAGAAATGCACTTCCTGATTCGAGTTTTCGTCCTTGGGGCCGAGGGTTGCTGGGACTCGCACTTCGATTGTGGCGGCAGTGCTTGGCTGTTGCGGCGCTTCGATGAGCCACTCTACCGCCTGATGAGCGGTGGTCCCTTGCCGCAATTGATCTTGGGTGCTATACCCTGCTGGCAAAGCCAATTCAAGATAATAGGGCTCATTGGTAAAGCTGGCCTCGCCATAATTTTCTAGATGTGCTCGGACGGTGAATTTTTGGCCGACCGAAACCTTGCCGTCTGTCGCCCCAATGGGTGAGACAATGGCAGCGATCACCTCCGCCTCAGCCCTGCGAATCACATCAAATGATAGACCAACCGTATCGCTTTCAATCCGCACGGTCTCATCTTGCTGGTCATAGCCCCATCCGAAAACTTTGATTTCCGCCCGAGACATTGCTCCCACCGGCGCATTTAATCGCCATTGCACCGACTCTCCGGATCGCAGGGATTGGGTTGGTTTAATATCGGCATCGAACGAAAACGCCCCGGGTAACAAGCTCGCCCGCATACTGTCCACTCCATTTGCGGTGACATTGGCTTCCACGCGAATGATTTGCTCCGTGGAAATCACCCCATCCATCGCGCCAGCCGGTCCAAGCAGCTTTAGCGCAATGCTGATGCTCCCCCCAGCCACCGTGGTCACATCCAGCCGTGTGAACGTGCTATCGTCATCGAACGCCGGGAGATTGGTGTTTTCATCACTCGGCTTCTTTAAATACTTGACGATGATCGGGGAACTGGAGGTTGGCACATCCGGAGCCACCAAGTTCCAAGTAACAGCGCTATCGACCACGAAGGTTTTGATCAGGGTCTCGGTGGAATCGGCCAGCCGACAGCCAGTCGAGCCCAGATTGAGCTCCAGTTCGCCACTGCCGGAAACACCGGCCATACCATAATTTTTCACTTCGACTTTGAGCCCAAATGGTCGGCCGACCCTCAATTTGCCGCTTTTCGCAGCCTCAGGATAGGCAATGCCCCGGACAAATTTCAGCTTGGCGCGTGCCACCGTCTTCACCCAAAGCGAATCCAGATAGATCTTGGGGGCCCCTTTCTCTTTAGCGGTGATCCGAATTTGCATGAGTCGAAAGTCCGCATCTGGAACCGCCGGGGCATCGATGCTCCAATAAACAGGAAGCCCTTTTTGTACGGATTGCGTCGGATTTGTCGTGGAATGGAAGTTATACCCTGGCTCACCATCTGGCAGGATCAGCGTCGCGGCTACATCTTTCAAGTTTTCTGAAAATTGGATCTCGGATTTCAGCTGAAAGGTCTGATAGGTCGAAACGATTCGGTCAATGGCACCTGATGGCTCGGCAATCATCGTCCGATAGAGGATATTGGTTGCCAGGGCGCGCACTACAATGGTATCGCCTCGCTGGGCCACGAATGCACGCTGGTCGACGTTTTTATCCTTGGGCACAATGTCGATCGCGACAACAATGGTATCTGGCCCCGAAGCATATTCTGGCGTAAAGATGGTCCATCCAATCTCTTGATCCGGTTTAAAGGGCTGAATGTGGCTATTGGGAATGGTATCGGTGCCAACAATAATCCGATAGTCTTTGGGAACAGAGATCCGGAGCACGCCGGCGTCATCGACATCGGCTGGCATGGTCCCCACATTTTTTACCAGCGCTTTGACCGAGAAGCTCTGATTGGTGGTAAACACGCTATCCGTCGCCCAAGCTGTGAGCACGAGTGTGGCAGGATTATACACCACGATCCGAGCCTTGTTGTTCGCGGTATTATCGATGACGGCTGGCAATCCTGTATCGAATTCAATCGCCGAGATAATCGTCGACGTAAATACCTCGTTTAAGTCAGTCTGATTGGGATTCGCGACGACATCAAAATCGGCGAACCGGACTTCATTATAGTCAATGGATGGGATCGTCACCTGGGGCTGAGCGATGATGGAGCCGCCCGTGGTAGTGAGCATCACCACCACATCTTTGACCTTTTTGCGTCCCAGATTTTGCACAGTCACCCGAACTGAAAAGCTTTGGCCCCGGTTCACCAGGCCTTTGGCGCCGTCGTAATTATAGCAGATCGGTTCAGTCCGTAATAACTGCACTGCTGCAGAGGATCGGATAAAGAATTCTCTCCGGCCCGGCGAAATGAGCAGTTTCTGATTATTGCGATCGTTGGCCGATAGGACCGCCTCGATTGCAGCCGGGCCAGCGTTGGTGGGTGAAATCGTCACGGTGTAAACGAGCGTATCGGTTTGACCGCCAGCCAAAATCAGGCCACCCCCCTGAAACGCCGTCGGAGGATTGATGATATAGTCGTGATGATCTACATTATTTACTTTGATCAAGATATTTTCCGGGGCGGGCGTTTGAACAACCGCAGCCGCCATTCCAGTGTTCCGAACGACCAAGCCGATTTTCCAAGGCTCGACCTGTGAGGCGCGAATTGTGTCAGGGGAGATGATTGTGATGATCTGGAACGTGGCTGGGTTTTGGATCACAACACTCTCCGTGGAATCTGCGGCTGGTTCATAAATGACTGCAGCTGGTTCTTTGGTATTTTGGGCTTCCGCTTTCGAGATTTTCACCTGAAAAATCTCGGTGGCGGCAGCAGAAGAATCCGCTTTAATGCTAAAGGCCTGCTCTTTTCGTCCCCCATTGCCTGGGATGTCCGCGACCACCTGACTAATTCCCCCTGGAATTGACCCGCGGTTGGACGTCATGGTGACCGTCGCCTCTTTGATCTCGTCCTGACCGTTATTTTCCAGAGTCACTAATAGCGGGAACACCTGCCCACGATTGACGAATGGCGAATTTTGCGCCTGATTGATGACTGAGACGATTCTGATGCGCGCCGGTTCTTCGATGACCACCGGCGTGGTCCGCTGAAAAGTTGCGATGGTGGTATCACCACTGGTGGTCTGAATGCCAGTGACCCGGGCGGAAATCAGGCAATTGCCCGTCGTCGTTGTGGTACCATCGATGATGTATGTCAGGGTATCGATCGAGCCCCCGGGCAGGGTTTGCCGTCCGCTATTCAAAGCTGTTGGATATTTGATCACGAAATCATTGGCCAAGCTGAACGTCAAGAACGTTTTGGTTGGCTGCAATACCAAGCCAATATCCGAACCCCCTTCATTATTCACTACCACTTTGATGGTCCAGTCCTGCCCTTGATTGCGGGTCACACTGTTTTGAGATGGAATGAGGTTGGTGATTCGCAGCGCCGCTGGCTCCTGGACAATGATCCCGGCATAGGTCTCATCGATGCTAATGGGATTGCCAGAAGCCTGATCCCTCATGAACGGCTTGCCGGCAATAACCACCTGGCCCACACTGGATCCGGTTTTCGTCACAACGAATTTCAGCGTATCGGTTTCACCCGCCGCGAGCAAATTCGTGCCCGATTTTTGAAATTTTGTCGGCTTCACCACAGTATATTGGGAGCTAATATTATTCCCAACTAAGAAAAAGGCCACGGAGGCACTATCCAATCGAACAACGGTGCCACCTTTATTTTCGATGACCATGATCAATTGCCATGGCATGGTCTGATTTTTAGTGACCAGCGACTGGGACGGCGAAAATTGCTTGATCCCGACTAATGGTGCCAACCTGACCTGCCATTTGTGAGTGGTATCAGCCGCATTGACAGCTACGCTTGCGCCTGAATTTGCATCATTTCCGGTCAAGCGCCCATTGATCACCACTTCGCCCAATGAAGCGCCTGTGCTCACGCTGACCAAATAATTCAACACCTGGGGGACCCCATTGCCAGGAATGAGTGTTGGATTGTTGACCTCGGGAACGACCTGATACTCACCCGTTACATCTTTTCCAAAATTGTTCGACCAGAAACTTAGCGCCGTGGAGCTGACGGTGGCATTGGCCTGCCCCTGGTTCACCACGCGCATCGACACATTGATATTGGCCCGGCCTTGGGCGACCTCATTGAGCAGCGAGCTGACGCGGGTGATGCGAAGCTGGGGCGGCATCTGGACAGCCCACTTATGTTTGGTCACCGCAAACGTATCGGTCACTGTCACGCCACTAATCTGCCCTGAAATCCAGCTATCGACGGTCACCGTATCGGTTTTCGCCGTACCGCTGACCGAAACATTGAATGTGAGGGTGCGATTAGCCCCTCCAGGAATGCTGGTGATCCCATCGGTGCGCACGACGCTGGGAAAATCGGCATTCCGATCTTCGAATAATGGCGCAGGCCCCTTAAAAATAAGTCCAGCCGAGAGATTGGTCACAGTACTGGTCCCGAGGTTTTGAACCACGACATCCACAGGGACATTCGTCTGCCCTCGAGAAACCGCCAGCTTGCTGCTGGAAACTGAGACAATATTAAGATTGCTCATAGTAACCGCTAGATAGCCCACTGCGCTACCATTCACGCTGCTCACGCTGACGAATGCTGTGCCCCCGGCTGTGGCCGATCGGAGCGTAAACTGGATCTTGCCAGAATCATTCGCTGCGACTTGCACGCCCTGGATCAGCGGATTCACATCTGTGGTGGTGATGGTTCCCAGTGTCGAGGTCACGGTGAACTGGGTGTTTTGGGCAATGATATTGCCATCAGCATCTTTTATCTTTTCCGACTTGATAATTGAGGTGCTGGTGCCGTTGGCCGGGATGACGGCTGGATTGGCAGAGAGAAGGATCTCTCCCACCGGTGCACCAGGAACGATAGTGATAATTCCCGTGGAATCATCGACGGACGTAGGATGATCCGCAATGATCCGTCCCGACGCAGGCGCTTTGGTAGGCTGGAAATTGATTGATTTCCCCGTATCATTTACGGCCGGCGTCAGGGTCCCAATCGACCGCCATTGGACGCTGACGTCACCGATGTAGTTTTTCCCAGCATCGTAGCCGGCGCAATAGAGCACCACGTTCTGGTCGGCCGTGATGGTCGTATTGCCCAATTCAACCCCAGCGCCATCTGGCGCGGTTCGGATCTTTACATAGGCAATGCTGCCAACCGTAATCGTCCCGGTGGAATCAGGTTGAAGTCCAGTGGAGTCGGCGTGGATCTTGCCCGAGGTCCCCGGCGTCTTCGGATCGAATACCGTAAAGCGTCCCGATGCGGGAGAAGGCTGATCCAGCGTCCCACTGGCGCGCCAGTTCGAAATAATGTCTCGCACATAGTTATTATAGGCATCGTATCCAGCCGCATACAAGGTAATTTTATCATCCAACGACATATTCAAAGCCCCAATCTCACTCCCACTGCCGCCAGCCGCATCACGGATCTTTAACGATACTGGATTATTGGGAATGACATTAAAGAAATTCGATTGACCGATTTTCCCAGAGCCGCTCGCCACGATATAAACATCGTTCTGTTTCTTGGTGATCCGGACATTTCCGGTCCATTCTCCGCTGGTAAAATTGGTCGTGGTGGTTGGGTTAATTGTGCCAGTATTATCGGTCAAGACAACCGAAGCATTATAGCTGGTCACAACATTGCCATAAATATCCTTGGCTTTAATGGTAATTGGGAATGAAACGCCGGCTGTTTTGGGACTGGCAATATTGGCAAATTCAAAATAATCGAGGACATTATGAACCACTGTAAAGCTATTCGACTGGCCGGCTTTTCCGCTACTGGTAGCAGTGATTCGGTTGTTGGCCCAGCTTTTCGTGATGGTCACATTGCCTTGCCAAACACCATTGACAAAACTTCCCGTGGCTGTTGGGCTGATTGTTCCGCTCAAATCCGATAGCGTTGCGGTTCCAGTAAATCCGGTGACCGTGTTATCATCTTTGTCCTTGGCCGTAATCGTGACCTGAAACGGAACACCTGCGGTTTTGGGGCTGCTGATGTTATCGATCACAAAATGATCTACTGAACTGGGGAGCACATCAAAAAGGTTGGACTGTCCAGTCTGAGCCCCGCCTGTGTTGGTCACAGTGATACGGTTGTTCTGCCGAGACTGGGTGATTGTGACATTCCCGGTCCACTTCCCAGCGGCGAAATTCCCGCTAATGGTGGGAGAAATGGTATTGGTCAAATCTGAGATATTCACGGTTCCCGTAAATTGGCTGGCAATATTGCCATAAGCATCCAGACCAGTCACCGAAATGGCGAACGGCACGCCAGCCGCTTGGGTGCTGATATTGCCAATCTGAAAACTTGCCAATGCCCCGGGATTGACGTTGAAAATATTCGATTGCCCGGATTTGCCACTCTGCGTGGCAGTGATGGTCACATCGGTCTGGCTTTTGGTGATGGTTACATTCCCGGTCCAACTACCAGCGGAAAATGAAGATGTCGTGCTCGGCGAAATCGTACCTGTGAGATCCGACAAATTGGCAGTGGAGACAAACGACGTCACCTGGTTGCCGTAAGCGTCCTCCGCATAGATGGTAATGGAAAATGGGCTGCCAGCCACCTGAGGGCTGGGGATAGCCTGAAAACGGAAGTGATCCAGCCCAGCGGGCGAAATATTGAACTGATTGGACGTCCCAGCCTTGCCACTGCTGGTGGCGGTGATAGTATTCCCAGTGCGACTCTTGGTGATCGTCACATTGCCCGACCATTGGCCCGAAGTAAAATTGGTGGTCGTGGTCGGACTGATTGTATTGGTCAAATCGGAAAGCGTGGCCGTACCAGTAAAGCTGGTCACCAGATTGTTGTTTTTATCTTCTGCCCGAATCGTGATGGAAAACGGCTGACCCGCCACCTGATTCCCAATGGTGCTGATCACAAAATGATCAATAGTACTGGAAATGACATCAAAGCTATTGGAACTGCCAGTTTCACTCCCCCCTTGGCGAACGACAGTAATCACATCATTGCTATTGGCCTGGGAAATGAGCACGTTGCCAGTCCAGCGGCCATTGCTGAAATTACCGCTTTCGGAGGGACTGATGGTATTAGTTTTATCCGAAATATTGACCTTGCCAGTAAATTGGGTTGCTGTATTGCCATAATTGTCCTGGCCGGTGACCGTTATGGCGAATGGTATTCCAGCCGCCTGGGTGGCAATCGGGCTAATCACAAAATGGTGCAGAGCCGCAGGGTTAATATTGAATTTATTGGATTGACCCGTTTTGCCAAAACCAGATACCATGATGATATTATCGGTATAGCTCTTCGTGATCGTCACCGGCCCAGCCCACTCCCCGCTGGAGAAATTGGTCGTCACTGTCGGAGTAATGGAATTGGTGCTCTCGCTGAGATTAACGGTGTTATTAAATGACGTCACCTTATTATCATACAAGTCTTCAGCAGTAATAGTGATGGTGAAAGGTTGCCCGGCGACCTGTGGACTACCTATGGTGGAGACCCGAAAATGATCCAGACTTGCTGGATTCACATTAAACGAATTGGACGTGCCCGCCTTGCCACTGCTGGTTACGGTGATAGTATTGCCGGTCCGGCTTTTCGTAATGGTGACGCTGCCCGACCATTGGCCTGCCGAGAAACTACCAGTGGTCGTTGGACTAATCGTATTTGTCAAATCACTTAAAGAGGCTACGCCAGTAAAGTTGGTCACCAAATTATTATTGCTGTCCTCCGCCCGAATGGTGATGCTGAACGGCTGTCCTGCTACCTGATTAGCGACCGTTGAGATCACGAAATGATCCACTGCGCTGGAAATAACATCGAAGCTATTCGAACTTCCAGTTTCGCTTCCTCCCTGACGCACCACCGTGATCACATCGTTGCTATAAGCCTGGGCGATGACGACATTCCCAGTCCACTGTCCATTGACAAAATTGCCACTCACTGTTGGACTGATCGTATTTGTCTTATCTGAAATATTGACCTTGCTGGTGAATTGTGTCGCGGTGTTGCCGAAATTATCCTGAGCAATAATCGTAATGGCGAACGGCAAACCAGCCGATTGAGTCGAAATTGTTTCCAGCACAAAATGGTGCAGGCTGGCAGCTATCACATTAAAGCCATTTGATTGCCCGGTCTTGCCCGAGCCGGTCACCTGGATCACATTGTCCGTAATGGCCTTGGTAATTGTGACATTGCCGGTCCATTCCCCACTGGTAAACGCATCAGAGACCGTTGGCGTGAGGCTGCCGCTATAATCGCTCAGATTGACCGTTCCGGTAAAGCTTGAGGCCTTATTGTTGTAAATATCTTCTGCGGTAATGGTCACAGAAAAGGCGGTACCAGCCACCTGTGGGCTACTGATCGTAGAAAGGCGAAAATGATCCAGCGCGGCCGGGTCAACATTAAAGGGATTCGAGGTACCAGTTTTTCCACCGCTGCTGGCCGTGATTGTATCGGCCGTTCGGCTCTTGGTAATGGTGACGCTGCCCGTCCACTGCCCACCGCTGAAGCTTCCGGTCGTCTTTGGAGTGATGGAACTTGTCAAATCACTAATCGAAGCGGTTCCAGTGAAGCTGGTGACCAGATTATTGGCCGCGTCCTCCGCCCGAATGGTGATATTAAATGGCTGACCAGCAATTTGATTGCTCACGGGCAAAATCACAAAATGATCCACCCCACTGGCAGTCACATCGAAATTGTTGGAAGTCCCGCTCTCTGTTCCACCTTCCCGTGTCACAGTAATGGCATTATTGCTATACGCCTGGGTGATGGTCACATTACCAGACCATTGCCCGTTGGTGAAATTATCGCTTAACGTGGGACTGATGGTATTGGTTTTATCCGAAATGGTTACCTTAGCCGTGAACTGAGTGGCAATATTATTGTACTGATCCCGAGCCGTCACCGTAATAGTGAACGGGACATTGGATTGCTGGCTACTAATATTATTCAGGCTGAAATGATGCAAAGCTGCCGACTGCACATTAAATTTATTCGAGGTGCCGCTTGCGCTTCCCTGGGCAGCGGTGATCTCCACATCATTCTGTGATTTGGTAATGGTGACACTGCCGGTCCATTCGCCATTGATAAACGCTCCGGTACTGGTCGGAGATAAACTTCCAGTATTATCGGAAAGCGTGGCAGTTCCAGAGAAGGATGTGACAATGTTGTCATAACCGTCTCTTGCGGCAATGGTAATTGAGAAGGGCTGTCCTGCGGTTTTGGGACTGGTAATGGTGGCAAAACTGAAATGTGTCAGCGAGTTTGGTTGGATATTGAACACGTTCGAGCTACCGGATTTTCCAGCACCTGAGGCAGTGATCTTGTTATTTGTATAACTCTTGGTAATTGTCACGTTTCCAGTCCAGACCCCATTGACAAAATTGGTGGTCACGATCGGACTGATCGTTCCAGAGAGATCGCTCAAATTGGCAGTCCCCGTGTAGCCGGTTACGGTAGCATTATTGGCGTCTTTGGCGGTGATCGTAATGGCGAATGGGACGCCAGCGGTTTGGGGGCTGCTGATCGTTGCTATCTCAAAATGATCGATATTGCCAGCGATGACATCAAAATTATTGGAAGTGCCAGATTGAGGTCCGGCCGTATTGGTGACGGTGATTTGATCGCCGTTCCTCACCTGCGTAATGGTCACATCGCCGCTCCATTGTCCCAGGTCAAAGGTGCTGCTGTTGTTCGGGGTAATCGTCCCAGTGAGGTCTTGGATCGAAACGGTTCCATTAAAACTGGTTACCCGATTCTCATAAGCGTCTTTGGCTGTCACTGTAATGGCAAATGGAACGCCAGCAGCTTTGGTACCGATCGTCGCGATCGAGAAATGATCCAGAGAATTTGGTTCTATATTAAACGCATTGGATTGACCAGTGACGGAGCTCCGCGTGGCGGTGATCGTCACATCGTTCTGGCTTTTGGTGATGCGAACAGACCCGGTCCATTGGCCAGAAGTGAAGTTGCCAGTGGAGGTGGGGAAAATCGTTCCAGTTTCATCACTCAACGTCGCTGCGTTCGTGAAATTTGTCACGCGATTGCCATAGATATCCTCGGCTGTTATGGTAATCTGAAAATTTTGACCTGCTATGTGGGGGCTGGAAATATATGAAAACTGAAAATGAGCGAGGTCATGCGGATTCACATTAAAGCCATTCGAAGTGCCACTCTTATTGGCATAGGTAACGGAAATTTGATCAGACAACCAGCTCTTCGTGATCATCACATTGCCAGTCCACTCACCTTGACTGAACGGCCCCGTGGTATTGGGGCTGACTGTATTCGTCAAATCGCTGAGGGAGGCGGTCACACCGCTAAAATTGGTCACGGTATTCCCATAGGCATCTTTCGCCACGATTCTTATCGGGAACGCCATCCCAGCCGTCTGAGGGGTGCCAATGGGGCTAAATTCGAAATGATCCAAACCGCCAAAGCTGACATCAAAGCCATTGGATGAACCAGATTGCGTTCCATTGGCTGTCCGCTGCACTCGAATGATGTTATTGGTTTTAATTTGAGTAATAGTAACGTTGCCCGACCAATAACCCTTTAAAAAGCTGCCGCTCACCGTGGGCGTAAGTGTTCCAGTATCATCAGTGATATTCACTGTCTCGTCAAATTGATCCACTTGGTTATTATACTGATCTCTGGCGGTTACTTCGATCAGAAATGGCATTCCTGCGGTTTGTGAGGCGATGGGTGCAAGATCGAAATGATCCACGGCGGCGGATTGAACATTGAACGGTTGCGACTGGCTGGAGATGCTGTTCGCCGAAACGGTGATCCTGACATCGTTCTGCTTTTTCGTTATTGTCACGTCCCCGCTCCATTGGCCATTGGAAAAAACATCTGTGGTGGTGGGCGAGATGCTTCCAGTATGATCGGAGAGGGTGGCAGTGCTGTTAAAATTCGTTACTGTGTTATTGTAGGCATCTTGAGCCGTAATGCTGATAGTAAATGGGACACCTGCCGTTTGTGGGCTGGCAATCGCCTGAAAGTTGAAATGATGTAAGCTTCCCGGGTTCACCGCGAACACGCTGGAATTTCCAGACTTATTCTGACCAGTAGCGGTGAGTTTATTATTTGGGTGCGTCCGAGTGATTTGAACCGAGCCATTCCAGACTCCAGAAATAAAATTGGTCGTGGTATCGGGGATGATGGAACCAGTAAGGTCTGATAGAGCGACCACGCTGCTGAAAGATGTCACGGTGTTGTTATAGAGGTCTTTCGCCGTAATTCTCACAGGAAAGGCAACCCCAGCGTCCTGATTCCCAATCGGGTCAAATTTAAAGGTCGCCAGAACATTCGCCGAAATAGCAAATGTCGCCGACGTACCGGTATCGATGACCGTACCGTTCTTTTCCTGAGTTTCAATGGTGACAAAATAGCCGGAGGCAGCCAAGGTATCGTTTTGAATCATGCCCACCTTGACGCCAATGATTGTATCACCAGGAACAACCGCACCAGTCGAATCCCGAAAAACAGTGATAACATTTCCGCTCCCAGTGGTCACCAATCCACCATTGAGCACCATCGGATCTGTCGCACTGGCAATCTCCGCCTCTACCACGTTGAATCCGGCAGGGAAGGTGATGAGAATTTTCCCATCCGCTGGCAGACCAACAATGGAGCCATTGCCCGTGCTTGATGTTCGAAACGAAAAGGTATAAATCGTAAAGGCACCTGCCCGATTATCTGATGGGATGGCGGTGACCGAGGTCAATTGACCCGCCGCAACAATCGCCGCTCCACCTAAAACAAAAATCAAAAACCAGAACAAGGATCTCCATTTCATCTCACTTTACCTCACCAAATTATGTGATTAAAAAGAAGAATCGTGCTGAATCGACCAACGCTGAAAGGCAATGATGCAGAATCTTAGGTCGTGTCTTTAGTGGGAATTGTGCAACCAAGATCTTCTATAATACCAATTTGCTACAAATATTATGCCGTCTTCATATCTGAAAATCGACTTCTTTTACGGCGTGTTAATGGACATCGCTGCCCTCCCACTGGGCTTTAAGGGATAATTTTTTGTCATTGCTGTAACAGTGTCTCATTTTATTACAATTCTAAAGCAATTCTGATAAAAAATCAACCGCAAATTTTCGATCGATCAGCGAATTGGTCAAAAGTCACTCGACACCTGATCTGATTTCGATAGTAAATTTTATCCAGCAATCCGCTCTTTCATCGTTTCTCAATTTAATGGCTCAAAATAAATTTTAAAATAATATATGAAAAAAATCTGAAACATGAAAGCAAATATTAAAGCGATTGAACAATGATCGCTTCATTCCAAAATTTTCGCTTGACATATTGATCGGATTTGCATATATTAAAAAAAATTCATTTCAGATCGCCTGCATAACAACCAAATATCTGAAGATCAAGGAATCGAAGTGATCTCGATGCCGAATATCCGCCATATATCCGACTGGCTCTTTCTCTTCATTGAAAGCTTAAACACCGTTTATTTGAACCGTAATCCTTAACCATTTCCTCATCGCTCAACAGCATTCATCTTACCAAATTAAATCTCAATTTAACCGATGGGAGGAAAAATTATGCCCAAAGATAAGTGGACAAATTATTCATCTTTTCAATTAACCGCCCTGGTGATCTTAAGAATGATGATCGGATGGCACTTGCTGTATGAAGGTATCTCGAAACTCATCAATCCATATTGGTCATCGGCCAGCTATTTAATGGAATCGAAATGGATCTTTTCAGGATGGTTTCAGGCGATCGTCGCAAATCCTACGGCACTAAAGGTGGTTGATTTTTTAAATGAATGGGGACTGGTAGCTATTGGAATTGGATTGATTGCGGGGATTTTAACAAATGTGGCTACTATTGCTGGACTGGTGTTATTACTACTCTATTACCTCGCCACCCCTCCATTGGTGGGGTTGAGCTACTCGATCCCGAGCGAGGGAAGCTATCTGATCATCAATAAGACCCTGATCGAAGCTGCTGCGTTGTTGGTTCTCGCGGTTTTTCCGACTGGGAAGCGAATCGGCTTCGATGCTTGGCTGTTCAAAAAGTAGCTTTGGCCGTTTGCCATCGCCTGCAATCTGACCAACCGCGATTCTGCTTTAGATTCTTTATCATAATAAATTCGCGTTACGCTTGTTAACCAGGAGGAGATGAGACAATGAGTCAAGAGAATGATAAGCAACAGATAGAGCTTAGTGCACCGAAAAAGAAAGGCGTGAAACGAAGAGATCTTCTGAAAGGATTGGCCACTTTGCCGATCTTCGGGGGATTTATTTATGCGTTTTTGGTGAAGCGTTCCGAAGATAGCACCAAAAAGCAAGCCATTTTAGAGGAGCTCGGAATAAAGCAACAGCCCGTAGCGGCGCAGCAACCTAGCGCTCAGCCATCGGCGCCGGCGATCATAACTGGCAAGCCCATGGAAACCATCCGGCTGGGAATTATCGGCAATGGCGGCCGGGGCGAAAGCCTAATTCGCGCGGCCGGCTTTGCCCATCCCGATTGGATTGAAGAACAACAGAAACATGCCCAGGAAAACAAATTGCATACCGTGCTGCGCGATTGGTTGAATCAGGACGATCTGAATGTGGTTCTCACCGCGGTATGTGATGTGTTTGACGTTCGCGCGGAACGCGGATTGGTTGCCGCCAAAAATGAGCTCCGTCCCGGCGGAGCATCGCGCCGGCTGCCCGGGGCTAAACGGTTCCGTCACTATCAGGACTTACTGAACAGCCCAGATGTCGATGCTGTCATCATTGCCACCCCGGACCACTGGCACGCCCAGATGGTCATCGATGCTGTGGCAGCCGGCAAGCATGTCTACTGCGAAAAGTGCATGACGCGAACCGAAGAAGAAACGCATCGGATGTATGCCGCGGTGAAAAACTCCAATATCGTTTTTCAATTGGGCCACCAAAATCGACAATTGGAGAGCCATGAAAAGGCTAAAGAGCTGATCCAGAAAAATATTCTTGGTAAAATCACCCTGGTCGAAACGACCACCAACCGCAATTCGCCGGATGGGGCATGGTATTACGAAATCCACGAGAAAGGCAGCCCGGAGACGATTGATTGGGAATTATTCCAAGGGCCTGCGCCGCATAAAGTGCCATTTAGCCTCGAGCGCTTCTTCCGCTGGCGGTGTTGGTTCGATTATGGCACCGGGCTTTCGGGCGATCTACTGTCCCACGAATTCGATGCCATCAATCAAATTCTGGAGCTTGGCATCCCAAAATCCGCCGTGGCCTCGGGCGGAATCTATTACTTCAACAACTCCTGGCCCCAGAAAGATAAATATAAGATGACCGAATTGCGCGATGTTCCTGATGTATTCCACGTGGTGTTCGAATACCCGGACCGCGACCTTACGCTGATCTATAGCGCCACCTTGGCCAGTAACCAGGAACGCGGGAAATTGATCATGGGACACGATGCCTCGTTGCGCGTTGGTTGGGATTTAGAGGTCTATGTCGATCGGGAGTCCACACGATATAAAGAAAAAATCGATAACGGAATGATCGACACTTCGTTACCGCTGTTCACCTATACACCCGGATCCAAGGGCCTGGATGCTATTAGCTCGGCCACGCAGAAATATTTTGCCAGCCGGGGGTTGCTCTATACCTATCGCGAGGGGAAACGAGTTGATACCACCTTCTTGCACATCAAAGATTGGCTGGATGCCATTCGCTATGGTCAAAAGCCCAAATGCGATATCGAACAGGGCTTTCAAGAAGCTATCACCTGCCACATGGCAACCCAATCGTATTTGTTGGGACGGAAGGTGGAATGGGATCCTGTGGCGAGGAAAATTGTTTGATCGCCTTAATAGCTTAATAGCCTGATGATAAATCATCAGGCTAAGAATTGCAAGCATCGTAAATGATGCTCCATATTTTGATTTTTAGAATGCCTTGGCATTCTTCCGCCTCTCAGCCTGGCGATGCACCGTCAGCCGATAAAAAAAATTAACCACAAGGAAAATAAACGTGAGAACAACAAAAGAAAGGTCTATCTATGGCTGAAAACGTCACGAATCCAAAATCTTTTATCGCTGCTAAAATCCAGCTCAGCATCATGATGTTTCTGCAATATGCTATCTGGGGCGCCTGGGCGCCGGTATTGTCTGAATATCTCATGAGAAGCAAGGAATTAGGCGGGCTCGGACTGAATGGATCACAGGTCGGCTTTATTTATAGCCTGCTCCCTCTGGCAACAATTATATCCCCCTTCATTGGCGGGCAACTCGCCGATCGCTATTTCCCCACCCAATATGTGCTCATGTTCTTGCAACTGATAGGCGGCGGACTATTGATCGCCATGTCTTACGTGACAAGCTACGTAACGCTAATTTGGCTGATGTTCATCTATTGTATCTTTTACGCCCCAACTTTGGCACTTACCAACTCCATCGCCTTCATCAATTTGAAAAGCTCGGAAAAAGAATTCGGCGCCATCCGAGTTTGGGGCACCATCGGCTGGATCGCCGCAGGACTGATTCTGATGGGCTGGCGAACCATCGCCAAGTCGACGCCCGCATTTGCCTTGCAGGGCGATACCCTGTTTCTGGCGGGTATTTTTTCGATCATCATGGGGCTGATGTCTTTCAAGCTGCCGCACACGCCACCCAAGAAAGAAGCGGCCAATCCCTTCGCCTTTTTGGAGGCGATAAAAATGCTGAAAGATACCAATTTCCTCATTTTTGCTATCATCTCTTTTGTGGTCGCCACCGAGCTACAATTCTATTATGTGCTGACCTCGCCGTTTTTGACCTCTGACAAAATTGGCGTAGCAGAATCGGCGGTTTCTGGCGTCATGGTCATCGCCCAAATCGCTGAAATTTTTGTCATGGCGTTCTTGCTCCCCTGGGTCATTGAGAAATACGGCATCCGAAAAACCATGATATTCGGCATCCTGGCCTGGCCGTTGCGCTACATTATCTTTTCCATCGGCTATCCCTCCTGGCTAGTGATTGCCTCGCTGGCGCTGCACGGCTTCTGCTACGTATTTTTCTTTGTCGCCGCCTACATCTATGTGGACAAAGTCGCCCCTGCCGACATCCGGGCCTCGGCCCAGAGCTTGATCGCCATCGTCATTCTCGGATTCGGCAATTTTGTGGGCAGCAATTTCTCGGGATGGATTCAGAAATTGTTTACTACGGAGTCTGGCACAAATTGGACAAAGGTTTTTATTGTGCCAACAGTGCTGACGATTTTGTGCGCGGTGATTTTTATGCTGTTTTTTAGGGATGAAAAAGTGAGAAACGGGGGAATTAAACAATTATGAGCCTCCGTCGAATGAAACGATGGATGTGATATGATATGGTAAGATGATAAAAAATTTGCTTTCAAAGAAATGAAATCCCACAGAATTTCTTTTCTCATTTCTGTGGTATATCAATTCCATGGGAGCAAAACTTAACTATTTTCGGGGAGGATAAATATGCCAAAAAAAACTTTAGGCGTCGGCTTTGTCGGCGGTGGATTTGTGGGGGAATTTCACATCCGCTCCTTTGTTGGCGTCCGTGATGCAGATGTGCTGGGTATTGTCGGAGCGCCCAATGATAAAACTGCGGAAGAGGCGGCAGCCCTGGCCAAAAAACTCAATGTGGGCGATGCAAAACCCTACAAAACCATCACCGACATGGTGGCGGATCCGAATATCCACGCGATCTGGATTTGCTCGCCCAATTACACCCGCATCGAAGTGATGGAAGAAATTGCCCATGCGGTGCAAACAGGCAAGGGCGAGCTGATTGGCGTTTGCTGTGAAAAGCCGCTGGGCCGAAACGTCGCCGAAGCCAAGAAAATGCTGGAACTGGTTCAAAAAGTCGGCTTGCTAGATGGCTATCTGGAAAACCAGTGCTTTTCGCCGACCGTGGTTCGAGGCAAAGAAATCGTGTGGGCCAGGGGCGCGGCCACTACCGGCCGACCTTACTTGGCGCGTGCCGCCGAAGAGCACAGCGGTCCCCACATGCCCTGGTTCTGGGAAGGCACATTGCAGGGCGGCGGCGTGTTGAACGACATGATGTGCCATTCGGTGGAAGCGGCGCGATTCATGTTAACGCCGCCAGGGGCAGATCGAAATGTGTTGAAACCATTGAAGGTGACGGCTTATACCAATTGTCTCAAATGGCAGGATCCTCACTACGTGAAAATTCTATCCAAGAATAGCAAGGGCAAGTTGGCCTATGACAAGCGCCCAGCCGAGGACTTTGCCCGATCCTTGATCGAATACCAGGATGAAAAGGGAAACAAATTGGTGGTGGAAACGACCACGTCCTGGTGCTATGTGGGCGCTGGATTGCGGCTCAGCATGGAACTGTTGGGCCCCGAATATGCCCTGCAAATCAACACACTGGATGCGGGATTGAAAGTCTTTTTCAGCCGCAATGTGAAAGGTGCCGCGGGTGAAGACCTGGTCGAAAAGCAAAATGCCGAGATGGGCATGATGCCGATCGTCGCCAGCGAAGAGGCGGAATATGGGTACGAGGCTGAAAACCGGCACATGGTGCAATCGTTCTTGGCAGGGAAGCGGCCCATGGAGACCTTTGCCGATGGCGTCAATGTCACTGAATTGCTAATGACCGCCTATATGAGTGCGGAACAGGAAAAGACCATTCCGTTCCCGCCGCCAGGGCTGGATAATTTTATTCCGGCTGTGGCGAAAGGCGAGTGGAATCCGAGAAAATAAAGAGGACGAGGAAGATGGAGTCCACTTTGAAAGTATACTCCATCTTCCCGTATTGGATTGATGGAGTGTTACAAAGACTGACATTCCCCCTTGCCCCCTTCAAAGGCGGGAATAAGAGGCGAAATCCCCTTTCCATGGGGAAAATAGGATTCAAACCGCCGCTTCAAAGGGGAAAATAAGAATCAAAGTCCCCCACCAGTTGGCTGGCGGATATAGGGGGATGTTAATAGCGCATTATCGCTGAATATTCTAAATAGCCTGCCGTACCATAACTCCATCACTCCCGAACTCCATTACTCCACCAAAAAATACGAGGCGAAAGATGAAACCATGGCTACTCTTCTTGTTTATCATTATCGTTTTTCTTTTTTGCACTAAAAAAGATCAAACCGAATCAAAGATCGAGAAAATAACCACTGACTATCAAACCGTCAAAATCAAACCTTTCCCCATCGCCGTCCAGTGCTGGACATTTCGGAAATTTACATTTTTTGAAACGCTGCAAAAAGTCAAAGACCTGGGCATCAAGTATCTGGAAGCCTATCCGGGGCAGGCACTGAGCAACGAGCTGCCCGATGTCCGGTTGGATCACAATCTCAGTGACGACCAACTGCAACTGGTGAAGAATAAATTGAATGAAATGGGAATCACGCTGGTCAATTACGGCGTGGTGGACCTGGGACGGGACGAGGCCAGCATGAGCAAAGTATTCGATTTTGCCAAAAAAATGGGCATTACCACAATCATGGCTGAGCCAGAATTTGACGATTTCCCATTGGTGGAGAAGTTAGTGCAGCAATACGATATCAAAGTGGCGGTTCATAACCATCCTCAACCATCGCGCTATGCGCTGCCAGATACGGTTTTAAAGTACGTCAAAAATCTGGACCATCGGATCGGTTCTTGCGCCGATACAGGACACTGGCTGCGTTCGGGCGTCGTTCCTGTCGAAGCACTGCGCCTATTAAAAGGCAGAATTCTGAGCACCCATTTGAAAGATCTCAATGAATTCGGCGTGGGAGAGGCATACGATGTTCCGTTTGGACAAGGCGTTGCCAATATTCATGATATTCTGGCGGAGTTGACCTTGCAGGACTACCAGGGCTATCTGGTGGTCGAACACGAAAACGAAGCTGAGGCAATGGATCCTTCTCCTTCAATTTTAAAAGGGCTGGAATATATCAAAAGCATCACATCGCTTGAGGAGAAATAACAATGCTCATAAAAAATTATCCCTTCCATCTGCTCCTGACACTGCTCATTTGTGGAGCAGCGCTGCAGACCTGTGCCAAGCAATCCGAATGGATCGTTCTCTTTGATGGCCATTCGATCGATGCCTGGCGGGGATTCCAACGGGAGGATTTTCCTGCTGGCGGCTGGCAAATTGAAAATGGTTCATTAAAAACCATTGTAGGGGGCGACCGATGCGATATTATCACCAAAGATAAGTTCAAAGATTTCGAGTTGGAACTGGAATGGCGCGTGTCTCCCGGCGGGAATAGCGGCATTTTCTACCGTGTCACCGAGGATTATCCCGCGGTATGGCAATCAGCGCCAGAAATGCAAGTGCTGGACGATAGCCTTCATAACGATGGGAAAGATCCCCGAACCTCGGCTGGGTCGCTGTATGGCCTGATCGCCCCGACAAATAAAGTGTTAAAACCAGTGGGTCAATATAACAGCGTACGAATTGTTGTAAAAGGAGATCATGTTGAACACTGGCTCAATGGCATCCAAATCCTCCAATATGAATTGAGAAGTGAGCAATTGCAAAAATTGATTGCAGAAAGCAAGTTCAAAGATTTCTCGGGATTCGCCAAAGCCCAAGAGGGCTACATTGCGCTGCAACATCATGGTGAAGAGGTGTGGTATCGGAATATTCGAATCAGACCACTAAATTAAATGGGCCTTACTCTTAAAATGGCTTCCATTCAATTTTAGAATGCTAATTCATCATCGGAGATCACCATGCCAATCAAAAAACAAACCATTTGCCAGATTTTAATCATATTTTTTTTCATTATCTTCCCGCTATTTGATCTATTGCCAATTACCCCAATTTCCAAGCTGCCGGATAATCAAATTAGCCAGCGCCTCCCAAAAGGGTTTGTCCCACTTTTCAATGGCAAAGACTTGACTGGCTGGAAAGGCTTGGTGGGCGATCCGGTGAAACGGAGCCAAATGTCGGCCGAGGAGCTGGCTAAAGAACAGGCCATCGCCGACTCGATCATGCGGGCGCATTGGCGTGTTGAGAACGGGGTGCTTATTTTCGATGGGGATGGTTATCATCACATCTGCACAGCCAAAGATTATGGCGATTTCGAACTGCTGGTGGATTGGAAGATCAATAAAAATGGCGATAGCGGCATCTATTTGCGGGGGTGCCCTCAAGTGCAAATATGGGATCCAGCCCAATGGCCTGAGGGCTCGGGTGGATTGTACAACAATCAGAAACACCCCAGCAAACCGCTAAAGTGCGCTGATAAGCCAGTGGGGAATTGGAACACCTTTCGCATCCGCATGATCGATGATCGGGTGACCGTCTATTTGAACGGCGAACTGGTAGTAGATAATGTGGTGATGGAAAATTATTGGGAGCGACATAAGCCCATTTATCCCCATGGACAAATCGAGTTGCAGGCCCATAATACACCCCTCTATTTCAGAAATATTTTTATTAAAGAAATTCCCCGCAAACATGATTGGCGGTCATTGTTCAATGGGAAGAATCTTGAGGGCTGGACTGGTGCTACCGATAGCTATCTGATTGAAGACGGAAAAATCGTTTGCCCCGAACATGGCGGCGGGAATTTATATACGGTTGAAGAATTCAGCGATTTCATCTTTCGTTTCGAATTCAAACTTACGCCGGGGGCCAATAATGGCCTTGGCATTCGAGCACCGCTGGAAGGCGATGCGGCTTATGTGGGCATGGAACTCCAGATCCTCGATGATTCCGCTGAACAGTATCAAGATTTGAAGCCTTATCAATATCATGGTTCGATCTATGGGGTTGTGCCAGCAAAGCGCGGTTATCTCAGGCCAGTTGGGGAATGGAATTTTGAGGAGGTGATCGCGAAGGGGAGCAATATTACCGTCAATTTGAACGGCGAGACCATTGTGGCTGCAGATCTGGCCACGGTGAAGCAGCCCATGGATGGCCGCGCCCATCCCGGCTTGCAGCGTCACAAAGGGCATATTGGATTTTTGGGACATGGCTCACGAGTGGAATTTCGGAATATCATAATCCGGCGATTGGATTGAAAGCGCATTGTTTTAATCATCTCACCATAATAATAACAATGATGGTCAAAGAAATCTTTTATTTCGAAAAACCAGGAGCACACAACACAGATCTCGTTATTCAGGCTGCCAAAAAGCGGATTCAGGAGCTATCCATCGAGCACGTCGTGGTTGCCTCAACCACTGGGACGACGGCGCTAAAGGTCTGGAATGAATTGAAAGGTCTTCCGGTTTCCATCGTATGTGTCGGCGAGCATTATGGTTTTTGGGGCGGCGATGCGCAACGATTCTCGGAGGCGCTGCGAACCGAATTAGAGAGCAAAGGCGTGCGGGTGTTTATCGGCTCACATGCGCTGAGCGGCGTTGGTCGATCAATCACCAACAAGTTCAAAGGGATCAGCCACACCGAAATTATCGCGTATACGTTACGCCAATTGGGACAGGGAATTAAGGTTTGCGTGGAAATTGCTATCATGGCGGCCGATGCTGGATTGATTCCCACCGATCGGGAAGTCGTCGCTATTGGCGGAACGGGCAAAGGGGCTGACTCGGCCGTGGTGCTGAAGCCAGCCCACATGCACAATTATTTTGATCTGGAAATACGCGAGATCATTGCTAAGCCAAGACACTGTTAACTCATTTCCTTAGAGTTTTGCGATCGCAGATGAGGTGCCACGCGTGCATGGCACCCCACCGCCTCACGGAAACCGGGGGAATGGATCACAAGGAGGAGGAATTTATGTCACAGGCTGCCAAAATCACCCTCTTGGTGGGGGGCCTTTTTGTCCTTTGGGTGCTCACTTGGTTTCTGCGGCGAGAGCCAATTGAACGCGATCTTGCTCATCGTATTGCTCTTGCGTTGAATCAACCTGAATTTAGTCACGTATCAGTGACAATGGCTGGTCGCGATGCCACGCTCACCGGAACAGTTGCGACACCTGCATTGATCCAGGAGGCAAAGCGCCTAGTGACGAATGTGTGGGGAGTTCGCATTGTTCAGGATCGCCTCGAAATAGCTGCCACGCGGCCGCGAGTTTTCGCCACCATTCAGGGGTTTACTCAGGACGGAACTTTCATTTTGAAGGGCCTTTTGCCCAATTCAGACTTAGGCGAGAAAGTCTCCCAGGTCGCGGCGCAGGTTTACGGGGCTGGAAAGATCAACAGTTTGTTTGCTATTGATCCAGCGGCTGAATTTCCCGATTTTTTTGAACCAGCTTATCTGGCGTTTTTCAAATTAAAAGGGATCGAGATGCCTGGATTCTCGATAACTCAGGACAAATTTATCTTGACCGGCAGGGTAGGGAGCGCTGAATTAAAGGACAAAATCGATACCGAATTGCGCACAGCACTTGGCTCCTTGCCATTACAAAACGATCTTGAAGTGGTCCAACGGGTGACCGATCGTCCTTCTCTCGACGATCTGCTCACCTTTGTCGCACGCAATCCAATTCGATTTAATTTTGCCAGTTCACGTTTGACTCAGGATTCCCGCGAGATTCTCGATCAGCTCTTAGACCTATTAAATAAATTGCCTGATGCCCGCTTCGAAATTGAGGGGCATAGCGACGACATCGGCTCTGACGAATATAACCTCCGGCTAAGTCGGGCTCGGGCAATTTCGGTGCGGCTCTATTTGCTGGAGCGCGGCATTGCGCCAGAACGTTTATCCGTTAAAGCTTACGGCGAGGCTCGCCCGGTCGCCAGTAATGAAACCGAAGCTGGAAGGCAGCAGAATCGGCGGGTGGAGTTTAAATTGAAGTAAGTTCTTCTGGCGCTTAAACTTTATGCGATTCACAAGCAGCGTCGTTCATGAACTTTGGTGAGCATCCTTCAATTGCTCTGAAGGCAAATCGAAAATTTATCCAATCTATAAGGAGCGCATGACATGTTTTACCTTGCCTGGCAAATACTTCTCTGGCTGATCATTGCATTGCTTTTCGGTTTCTTCTTGGGATGGCTATTCTGGGGGCGATCCCTTCATCGGTTAAAAACCGCGTTGGCAAAATGCGAAACGGACCTGGAGCTCTACAAAAAAGAACTGGAAGAGGCCTGTCGCGAGGAGACCATCCCCGAATTGCCCAGTTCGATTCCAACCGCAAGCCCAGAAGAGGCGGATGACTTGAAAGAAATTTTGGGCGTCGGGCCATTTTTAGAGAAAAAATTGAATGCATTTGGGATTTACACTTTTAAGCAAGTCGCAGCGCTTAAGCCAGATGTCATCAAGCAATTGGGTGCGACGTTTGGTTCGTTTTCCGATCGAATTGTTCGCGAACGATGGGTGGAACAAGCGAAAGAATTATATGAAAAAAAATATGGGCAAAAAGTCTAATCCATTGACGCAACCCTCACGAGCCACGCTGATTTGATAGAGAGGGAACGCTTTTTCGATGGAAATTGCGCCCAAGATCATCGATTGCCTCAAGCCATGCTACCATTTCCCCCTAGCATTGGGTATTCAATTTAATTTTTTCCCCCAGAGCTATTAGGCCGGGTCCCATATTGGGCGTTTAAGGAGCTTCATTTTTTGGGCGAAATATCGGGTTGCGACGCTTCGGTTGAACAGCAGCGAGGACCTATGATGAACCAAAGTGGCCCGCTCGTTTCGTCTTCAGCGGTTTCAATATTTGCGAGGAACTTCTCTGGGGAACATATTTCTGTCCCCGTGGTACACTGGTTACGTTCATCATAATGATGCTGGTTCGCTGTCATGCAAAAGGCCATTGAATTTTATGATGCAGAGAAAAATTTCTTTTCGATCTGCCGCTCAATGGCTAAAATCCAATTCACTGCATGGAAATTTATTTCGGCAATATTGCCGAGCTCGATAAAAAAAATGATGGGGCATGGTCTATGGAAATCGTGAATGCGAAATTGGAGAAATATATATTTAATTTGCTACCGAGGCAAAATGATGTATTGGAAGAGATGTATCGGTATGGCATTGAGCGAAATTTCCCACTGATTGGGCCGTTGTGCGGTCAATTTTTGCGGCAGATGGCGCTGGTGAGCCGAGCGAAGCGTGTTTTCGAAATGGGTTCAGGCTTCGGTTATTCGGCGGTGTGGTTCGCAATGGGGATGCCTGAGGATGGCCGGATCATCTGCACCGACGGGGATGCTAAAAACCGGGAACGCGCTATGGCATACTTCAAACGATTGGGCATTGATCATCGAATCGAATTTCATGTGGGGATGGCCCAGGATATTCTCCGGCAATATGATGGCCCGTTTGATATCATCTTCAACGATGTGGACAAGGAACAATATCCAGAAACGCTCGATATTGCCATCCCACGACTGCGAAGCGGTGGGCTTTTTATCACGGATAATGCTCTCTGGGACGGCAAGGTGATCGAGGCTGCTGGAGATATTTATACCGAAGGGGTGAAGAAATTCAATCAGCTCTCCTTTGGTCGACAGGATCTCGTCACCATGATCGTGCCACTCCGAGATGGGCTGGTGGTCAGCGTAAAACTCTAAATGTTGGCTTTTGAATCCATCTGCCAATCCTCCATCTTGGGAGAACATTTTCGCTGGGAAGCGGTAAGGCTAAAAGAGCAACATAGAGAGATGGCAGATGCCGTTACGTCGCCGCTGGATATGAACCCAGAACCTTGATGAATTCGGTGATTTCTTCCAGATGGCGCAGGGCATTCTGGCAGCTTTGCTGGGCCATCGATCCCTCAAAATCCAGATAAAAAATGTATTGCCATGGCTTGCCACGAAGCGGGCGAGATTCGATCTTCAACAGATTCAAGTCGCGCAGAAAAAATACGCTCAGGCTTTTGAACAACGCCCCAGGGATATGCCGGGTCGCAAACACAATGGAAGTTTTATTGGGCGTTCCGAAGTGGATGTCCTCGGTGGAGATGATCAGAAACCGGGTGTAATTTTCGGGGTAATCTTCAATTTCGCTCAAGATGATGCTCATGCCATAATCATTAGCTGCTTGCTGGCTGGCAATGGCCGCCGCATCAATTAAGCCTCGCTCAGCAATAAGCCTGACACTGCCCGCCGTATCATAAGTTGGAACGATTTCGATATGGGGATATCGTTTCCAAAAATTGCGGCACTGGCCAATGGCAGCAGGATGGGAGTAGACGCTTTTGATTTGCGAGAGCGTCACCCCTGGCGCAGCGATGAGATGTAATTCGATGCGCAAATTGACTTCTCCGACAATGCGGACGCTATTCTCTAAGAGAAGATCGTAGTTCTGATGGATACTGCCAGAGAGGGTGTTTTCAATCGGCACAATTCCCAGGATTGGGTTTTTGGCTTTTACGGATTGAAATACTTGCTCAAATGTTTCGCGCGGATGGCAAATTGCAGATTCGCCCAAAAATTTCTTTGCTGCCAGTTCGCTGAACGCGTAATGCTCGCCCTGGAAGCAGATCTCATAATGACTCATGTCTCGTTGTCTCACTTAGATGTTTAACCAATAATTCAAGGCCTTGGAGATAGCTCTGAACCCCTTGACCAGCAATTTGTGCTAGACATACTTCTTGGATCACCGAAATGCGCCGAAACGGTTCTCGGTGATGAATATCCGATAGATGCACTTCAATGGTTGGCTTATCCACCGCAGCAATGGCGTCCCTCAGGCTATAGCTGTAATGGGTCAGAGCCCCAGGATTGATGACGATGCCATTGGCCCAATGCCGGTGTTCATGAATGAAATCGATGATTCTTCCCTCGCTGTTGTTCTGAAAAAACTTTAGCTCAATCCCTAATTGGGCCGCCCGCTGGGCTAATAGCTCATTAAGCTGATCCAGTGTGGTAGCGCCATAGATCTCTGGTTGCCGTTCGCCTAAAAGATTGAGGTTCGGCCCATGAATAATGAGGATATGAAACATGGCATACCCTTTTTGATTTTAGTTCACTTCGCTTTAGCGCAATGGTGCAGTTCAGGCATCCTGTCGAGCAAATGCATAGCTGAACTGATCTGGTCGATCTTGAAAGATCGTAGGACTTGCCGCGACTCGTGCCATTGACCTCAACTGAGGGATGAAATGGCGCGGATGCCCATGGTCATCAGGTTTGGATCCACCAGCTCTATTTGACAACTGCCGATATTTTTGATCAAAACGAATTTCAATCCAGCGGAGGTCATCTTTTTGTCGCCTTGAATTGCTTGGAGAATCGATTCCTGCGTTAGATCTGGAGGGAGTTTTGGCCTCTGGATGCGATCGATCAATTGAGTCGCTCGTTTGGCTTGATCCGAAGGCAAGGATAGCAGCCTTTGTGACATGGCTACAGCCGCCAGCATGCCCCAGGCGATGGCCTCGCCATGCCTAAAATAGCTGTAATCGGTCACTTTTTCCAGCGCATGACCAATGGTGTGCCCGAAATTTAATATTCTTCGGTAATCCGTCTCGCGCTCATCTCGTTCGACAACATGCGCTTTCAAGCGGCAGCAGGTTCGAACCAGGTGGGTGAGAAACTCATGTTTGTCCAGTGCCAATATTGTTTCGAAATTGGCCTCTAAAAAATCGAATAGCTCACTATCGAGGATCAGTCCATATTTAATGACCTCTGCCAAGCCATTATAAATTTCCCTGGCCGGCAGCGTTCTCAGTGTGGATGGATCGATCCATACCAACTGTGGTTGATAGAACGCTCCGATGCTGTTTTTTGCCAACGGGTGGTTGACACCGACCTTTCCCCCGACGCTGCTATCAACCTGGGCCAGAAGCGTGGTGGGAATCTGTACCCATCGCACTCCTCGAAGATATGTTGCAGCCACAAACCCCGCCAAATCTCCCACCACTCCGCCGCCTAAGGCAATGATCACATCGTCCCGATGGATTTGATTGGCCAATAGCCACGTATAAAGCTGTCCCACCACCGTCAATGATTTCGACGCCTCCCCTGGAGCAATTTGGTAGCTCAAACTGTTCGCCCGATTCGATGCCAGGGCCTGCTGCACTGGCTCCAAATAGTGATTGCCCACATTTTCATCGGTAATGATCACATATCTGCTCCTCTCACAATGCCGAACAATCTCCTTTGCCGCATCGTGCAGACTATCGATTTCAATAAAAATTGGATAGCTTCGACTCCCCAAATTTACTGTTAAGATCCGCATAGCTATTTCAACTCCCAATCAGTGACATCAACCACATGCCAAGCCCTATTTCGAGCCGTTCGCCAATTATTGGACGGAGAGCTATTTTTTTAAGGCTTTCATTCTAAGAATAGTTTCGCCAGCCTCTGCTTTCTGGGGGGACCGCTACTGGCGCGGACCCGAGATTTGCAAGTTTCTTGACGGCTACCCCCGACGAAAATAAGGGGGAAGTTGCTCAATAATGAGCGCAACGAGATCTGAGGGCGTTCTGCATTGCTCACCGTGAACGATCAAATCAGCTTGTTCATAAAATGGCCGACGCTGCCGAAGCATTGTTTCGATATGGGACAGCAATTGATGCGGCGGGACAGCTTTTACCAATGGGCGATCGCTGTCCTCCAAGAGGCGTTGATACAGTAGCTCGGTCGGCCATTCAAGATAGATGCTAAACCCACTTGCTTTCAAAATTGCTCGGTTTTGTTCGCTCAATATGATGCCGCCACCAGTTGCAATAACCTTGCCATCTTGTGGCGCCAGAAACCGCAAGGCATCGCTCTCAAGCTGCCTGAAATACGCCTCTCCAAATCGCTCGAAAATCTGCGGAATAGAAAGCGCTGCCCGGCCGACGATCATCTCATCCAGGTCAACAAATGGCCGATCCAAATGATCGGCCAGCAGCCGACCGATGGTCGTTTTACCAGCGCCCATGAAACCAATAAGATAAATATGCATTGTTTGAGAAGCCCGATTTTTCGCACAGGTTGAGCGTTTCGATCAAGACGGTCCAACGAACGAGAACTGCGCGACTATCTTCACAGCGATGCAGCATAATAACGAAAGGATAAGCCATTCATGCTGCTCCACGAAGCTCCCCAAGATCCATCATCCCATAATTTTCTAATTTAGCGCGGGTCATGTTCATTTCAGGATCACTCCTTGAAGCTGAAAGTCCCTGGGGATAATTGTTGCGTTCGGCCATACGGCCCAGAAAAAAGAAGCGTGTATCGTTTCAGAATCGGTCGACCGAATCACTCAATTTACCTTAATCCAAAACGGAAGGCATAGGACGTCACGGAAATCCCAACGCCGGTGAATAGCGGAAGATTGGCTCAGTGAGTGACCGACGAGACCTTTTCGTGGGGGAGCAAAAGCCTTTTCGTTTTGGCACTTTCTTGGTCTTCCTTGCCACATAAATGATTCAGATAACAATCGAAACTGGGATGAGGACATAGGTGCCCATGAAGGACAACTATCTACTTGGGCAGCGCTGATCTTGCCGGATGGGATTCAGATTCAATTTGCCAATCCCATCGCTTCTCGATCTATCAAATTTAATCGGTCAGACCCAATCGCCAGTCGCCCAGACTGAATGTTTGCAGGATATCCAATTGTCGCTCATAAAGCACGTTTTCCATGTTATCTTTCATCTCGCCGATGGAATCGCCGCCGAATTTCTGGCACAATTGATCCGCCAAAACCAGCGCAACCATTGCCTCAGCGATGACGGCAGCAGAGGGGAGGGAGCAGATATCGCTTCGTTTTTTATAGCGTCGGTTCGGCATTTTCTGATTGATGTCCACGGATTGCAGCGGTTTCATTAGCGTGGGGATGGGTTTCATGGTAGCCGTGAGGATAATAGCTTCGCCATTAGAGACGCCGCCCTCAATACCCCCGGCATGATTGGTGGTTCGGACATATTTGGTCATTTTTTGATCCCAGTAGATTTCATCGTGGACGGCCGAGCCATATTTATCGGCCAATTCCTGACCATCGCCGATCTCCACGGTTTTAATCCCAGGGATGCTCATGACGGCCTGAGCCAACAATCCATCCAGCCGTTGGTTCCATTGGGCATAATTGCCGAGCCCCACCGGCACTTGAAGGGCGACAACAGCCAATCGACCGCCCAGGGTATCGCCGCGCTCCCGAGCTGTATCAATGGCTTCCATCATTCGTTGCGCCACGGCTTCGTCTCCACAGTGAACAGAAGAATATTCAATTTGCTGGAGATATTTCTCGAAATCCTTTTCCGAAAGCTCTCGGTAACATTTGTGAATGGGGCGCGGCAGGCTCACCTTGCCGGTTTGAATGACTTCGCTGAAAATGCGGATATGAAAGTAGGCGAGCAATTGTTTCGCCACCGCGCCAAGGGCGACGCGCATGGCGGTTTCGCGGGCGCTGGCCCGTTCAATCACATTGCGGATGTCCCGGTGATGAAATTTAAGACTCCCCGCCAGATCAGCATGGCCCGGCCGGGGAACGGTTATCGTGTCCAAGTTTGGAGGCGGCGTGCCAAACATCGCCATGGTATCAGTCCAATTCACCCAATCTTTGTTCTCAATATAAATGGCGATCGGACTGCCGATGGTTTGTCCAAAGCGAATTCCAGAGATAAATTCCGCATGATCCTTTTCAATCTGCTTGGCTCGAAATCCACGACCATATCCCTTCTGTCGTCGCTGGAGTTCCAGTTGAATCGCCTGTTCTGAAATGGTCAGCCCTGCCGGGATCCCCTCGATGATGCCGATCAGGCCTCTTCCATGCGACTCCCCAGCGGTCCGCCAAGTGATTCCTGACATATTTCCCTCCTCAGCAAATTGATTACTTCTTCGAAGCTACTCTGATCCAAGGCCAGTGGTCGGTCAACCCAAAAGCGCAGCGATGCAATTCCCTGCAAGATGAGCATTTCAAGACCATTCATCCAGCTAAGCCCGCGCTGCTCAGCCTGCTGAATCAATTTCGTCCGATAAGGACGATAAATCAAATCATACACCAAAATACCGGGCGGCAGCGCAACAGCATCAGGTAAGATCGATTGGCCCATCATGCTGCCCATTCCAACCGTGGTGGCATTTATCAGCAAATGAGCAGACGCGATCGCTTGCTCCAAAGCCTTAAGATCTCCCAGTGCAATGGCCACGAGTTCAGTCGATGCACCCTGGGACAAGAATTCCTCGACCAACCGGATCGCCTTGTCAAGTTGCCGGCCAACGATGGTGACCCTTTGGCTGCCATTGCGAATCAGCGCGGCAATCACCGCGCGCGCTGCTCCACCCGTCCCGAACAGGGTCGCTCGCTTTCCAGCAATCGAAAAGCCGCGCAATTGCAAGCTATTTTCAAAACCAATCGCATCGGTATTATGGCCAATGAACTGTCTGGAAATGATTTTCACCGTATTCACACTGCCAATGGCTATCGCCTCTGGCGTAAGCTGATCCATGTATTGCGCAATCGCGTTCTTGTGCGGGGTCGTAACATTAATGCCCTGAACCCCGCTGGCAGCCAAAATTCGCAATTGCCTCTCTAGTTCGGACGCAGGAACTCGTCGCGCATCATAGGTACCGACGATCCCGAATTTATCCAGGAAAAAGCGATGCATGAGCGGCGAGAGCGAGTGAGCAATGGGATCGCCGATCACGCAAAATTTCCAACCAGAGCTATTCAACAGCAATCTCCTGCAAAATCTCAAAGAAATTCGGCATGGAAATTTGCACGCAATCGCTATTCATCACGTGAGTTTCGCCCTCAGCAATTAATCCGGCAATGCTGAACGCCATCGCTATCCGATGATCGCCAAAGCTATCCACGTGGGCGCCATGCAATTTTTGGGGGCCATGGGTCGTAAATCCATCGGGTAATTCCGTAATGTCAGCTCCCATGGCTCGCAAGTTGTTCACTACAGCCTGAAGCCGGTCCGATTCTTTCACTCGCAGTTCTGCAGCCCCGGTTGCTGTTGTAACCCCATGAGCCTGGGTCGCAATTACCGCCAGCATCGGGACTTCATCGATAAAACTGGGAATCCGCTCCGGCAAAATCGCGGTGCTGCGCAACGAAGCAGTGCGAACAATCAGATCGCCCATGGGCTCGGAGGAGCGGTGGTGTTGTTGCCGGACTTGAATATCGGCACCCATCTTTTGGAGGATCTCAAGCAATCCGGTGCGGGTAGGATTTAGACAGACATTTCGAATCATCAAATGGCTATTGCTCACCAACGCGGCCGCTGCGATAAAAAAAGCAGCCGATGAAAAATCGCCTGGGACCATCACATGGCAGCCGGTCAATCGCTGTTGACCAATGACCGACACAGCCATCCCATTTCTGATGACCGATACGCCAAAATCCATTAGCATCCGTTCTGTATGATCGCGGGACAAATGCGGTTCAATCACCGTTGTGGTGCCGGCGGCGTAGAGGCCTGCCAAAAGCAGACACGATTTCACCTGCGCGCTGGCAATTGGGCTTTCATAGGTGATCCCGGTCAATTGATTGCCAGCAATGGTCAATGGTGCCAGTCCCCTTGGCCGGCTTTCAATGGAAGCGCCCATCCGGCGCAACGGTTCAATGATCCGCATCATGGGTCGGCGACTGAGCGATTCATCGCCCACCAATTGGGAGACGAACGGCTGAGCCGCCAATATCCCAGCCAAGAGCCGCATGGTCGTTCCTGAATTGCCACAATCCAACGGCCTGTTGGGTGGCTTTAAGCCGTACAATCCAGTTCCGATGATCTCAAGCCCGCGATCCGTTGCCACGATCGGCACGCCCAATTGCTCAAGGCATTTTCGCGTGCTGTGCACGTCCGCGGCGCTGGAAAGATTCTGTACCATCGTCCTCCCCTGGGCGATGGCCCCCAGCAGTAAGCTTCGATGCGAGATCGATTTGTCCCCTGAGACCGCGATCTCACCTTGGATAGCCCTCACTGGTCGAATTATCTTGTCCATCTCCGTCCTCCTCTGTTGCTATATCAGTTCAAACGAAGCAAATCCCCATCCCAATCCCTACCTTGGTCAAGGACAATTTATTCGGGCAGATCGGCCAGCGCGATCATTTCAGCAGCCGTTGCCGATTTTTCAGCCACTGTAGGGCGATGATAGTTTTGGCATCATAAAATTCACCGCTATTCAGCATTTCAAATGTGGTTTTCACTGGGATCTCAAGGATTTGCAGGTTTTCGCCCTCTTCAACGACGCCGCCACCGTCATCAAGCCGATCCTGATCGGTCACTATAGCGAAAAAGAGAAACACCTTCTCATTGCTTCCGCCTGGGGTCGCATAAAAGCTGAATACCGGTTTCAATTGTTGGACCTGATAACCAATTTCTTCCCTGATCTCCCGCGCCATGGCATCCTGCGGCGAATCGTGGGCATCAATCACACCGGCGACGATTTCTAACGACCAGGCATTTTCCGGGTCTTTGGTGAAAATCGGATAGCGAAATTGCCGAACAAATATCAGGCTTCGATTCGTGGCATGATAAATGATCGCCCCTACGGAATCGCCCCGATCAAAATTCAAGCGAACGATTTCTGGACTCATCGAACCATCGAACTTCTCGAATTGCAAAATGGCTCGATCCACCTTAAAAAAGTCATCCAAAATCCGTTCGACTTTTTTGATTTTAACTTTCATGTCATTTGATAGGTTTATAGTCTAAAAATAGGGAATAACACATCATCTGGAATAGAAAATGATAAAGCGCCAGCACGCAGGTGAACCAGCCAATGCTATTCACCCTGGATTCAGGAGAAAGCAGCCAACTGGCAAATAACAAAACTACCGCCGAAATAAAGCTGATCAAAACGGCTGAATAGTAGAAAACATTGCTCTTTTTTCCTGGGGCCGGGATTGTCTTTAAATCCCATAACAGCGCAGACCGCGCCAAATCGTCTGGGACACGACCATTCACGATGAAAAACTCTTTGATTTGATTCATAGCTGTGGCGCTATCATGCCAGGCCTGGCGCAAACGAATAATATGCATGAAGTAGATCCAACCAACGAAATTGATGATCAAAGAGCCAGCGATCATGATTGAAAGGTATTTGGCTTCGTTGAAAATATCCGCAGCGCTGAAAAAGCGACTTGCAATCGCTGATAAAAAGACCCCAGTGATGATGATAAAATAATTTACCATCGTGTGTCGGTCGTTCATTGCCTGCGCTGCCGTATCACGAATATAATCGTACTCCTTCAACAACAAATTTGAAAATGAAAAAGCGTTTTCCTGAAGCCTCGGATTTTTAAGTTTTTTCACAAAGACGGTTCGTCCACTGGTTGCATCGCGATAGGCAAAAAAGGTCAGCACCACCAAAGTCTCAATCACAACCAGATACACGACAACGAAACGCTGATTCAAATGTGACATGTAGATAAACGCCGCCAGCGCAAACATCAGCGTGAGGATCGCTGCTGCGATGATAAAAATGATTCGCTTCGCATTGTTGTCCAACGTTAAAAACATAGCACACTCCTTTGCAATGGTGATTACGGGGATTGGGTACGATAGCGACATGGCTGCTCATCGTCGCGAGCAGAGGAACCGAAAGATGAGTGCACCACCCATTCTGCCTCATTGGTCTCCCTGAAAATGACAAAGAACCTAAGATCAGTTGAGCCACCTGTTCGATGTGGGATCATTGATGGGCTATCGATCGTTTTTCTCAGCACTGGCGCGACAGTCAAGTGAACAACTGCTTTGCCAGCTCCTTGTTGGGATCATTGTGATCAACATGCTGCTGGAGAGGCGGATGATAAGCAGCGAATAAATGCCGGCCTCGGGGACCACATATTCAGTTCCCTGAGGCGAACAACTCCGTGATAGTTATTCCACAATGAATTGATCCACAAAATATTTGGGGGACAGCGGCTGTCCGGTCGCTCGTTGGATCATTTCATGCCAAGGATACCGAGCGCCAAGCGAAAAAACCTGGCGACGCAAGTATTCGCCAATTTGGGGACAATGCACGTACGACACGGTCTGTTGGCTGCCAGATTTTAAAATATGATTGACCAGATGGCCGTGGAACTGCGAGGCCAAAAGCTCTCCGAGCATGTAATTATGATAGTACACTGGCGCGATGGTAAAATGAATTTTGGCAGCCCAATCTGGCGCATGACGACCCACCGGTTTTTTCAGCAGTTGATATTTCTCCACCAGATCCCACCACAAGCTGTTCAAATCCTGATCTGGGTTCTGATACAGCGCTTGCTCGAAACGAAACATGACCTGGCACCAGCGCGCAAAAATCAACTGTCTCAGCCGTAAACTGTGCTTCACCGAAGATGCTATCTCCGTTGCGGTCGTCTCCGGAAGTCCGATCATATCCCGAAGCCAAAAAGCATTGCGAGACAACCTCCCGAACAGCATGGCGATGGCTTCGGTGGTAAAAATATGGGCGGGCTCGCGGAGCAAAAATGGCAATTGCTTGTCAATGTATTTGTCATACACCGCATGCCCTAACTCATGAAGCATCGTTTCCATCCACTTCTCGTTGTTCTTGAGGTTTGCCAGCACCCGAACGTCCTCATTGCGATCGATATTGGTGCAAAACGCATGGGGATTTTTTCCTGGCCGTTCATAAAGATCACTTCTGGCTAAGATATCATCGACTGGGAGCTGAATACTGGCGAAAAATTTTTCCGCTAAGGCTCGGACATCCTGAGCCTGATAATAGCGATCCAAATCAATGGCATCGACCATTGGCCCTTCTTGAAAGAATGGATCGTGATAATGCCATGGCATCAGCTCATCTGGTCCAATGCCGTATTTCCGTGCGAGACTGCTATCCAGTCGCGCCTTGAGCTCTCGAAACGGCTGTTCCGTCGATGCCCACAGGTCATCGAAGATCGCCGTGAGTTGATCCAATCGCTGCTCAGCCAGTTCGAGGGACATGAAATAGAAATTTTCAAAACCCAATTGCCGGGCCGCGGTATTGCGAAGCTTCACCAATTCAATAATATCTGGAGCCACGGCAGCACCAACCTGTTTGCTCGCCAGCCACGCATCCCGGCGTTTCGCCGAATCTGTTTCGTTCTTCAGTATATCGCTGATCTCATTATCGGTGACCGTGCGATGACCAATTTTTCCCCGAAACACGGTGAACTTGTTTTCGACAGCGTTTTTTCGCTCCACAATCGTTCTCAATAGATCGGCTGGAATTTGGTTGCCCAAATAAGCATGATACAGCATATCCAGTTGTCGCTTCAACAGGGGATCCCGAAGCGAATTGGACTTTTTCAAAGCACTAAGATAAGCATAATCGCTGCTGTCCGAATAAATGGTACGGATTTGCAATTCATAGTCGGCTGCTCTGTCGAAGTCCTCTTTGGATCCAGTGAGCGAAGCCTGCCAATAACTCAGATTCCAGGCCTTCATCAGCGGTTCAATCTTGGCCACATGCCCAGCAACGAAATCAGCAAATTGTTTTTCCACCCCACTTCCTCCACAATTGACAAGCCCAAACATCATTAACAGGCCAATGAGCCATAAGGCCATTCGCCCTATCGAAACCGATTGATTACTTTTGCGACGTTTCAATTCCTCTCCTCTCTGACAGCTCTTCTCAGAAGACAGTGGATCGCTATTGCCTCGCTTTTGCCGTGCCAATAATACAAAATATAATTCACAAATTCAAGTATTTTTTTGGTAGTTGCATGACCCTGGTTTTTGCCGGCCTGGTGATTATCTTCCCCAAAAAAGGATGGCTGCTATCCGAATGACTCCACGGTCTACGCCCCGCTTCTCTACCCGAACTCGGTACTGATTCTGGCAATGCCATATCCTTCGGTGTCAGTTTAACCCGCCAATCTGCCTGCCCTGCTATGATTTTTCTCAGTACGCCGCGGGATGCTGTCGCAGAAAGAACGCCGCTGCCTGGCGCTGATCGATTCATCCATCTGTCAACTGTTTTCCAGGACAATTTTTGGCTGAATGGCGATCTCAATTCTGGCTCCAGCTTTTTGGTTGCAATCGACAATCTCGACGAATATGCTGGGACGATTTGTTAGCCCCTTTCCAGGAGGTCCCCGATGGATAACAGCTGATCTCCCAGCATGCGGAGGCTTATGCCAACGCCGCTTCGATAAAACCCAATCAAATGGAGACATTATTTCCTGTTTGGAAGATCGATTGAACGAGGAAATGGAAAGATTCATGCCAATACGGCATTCGCGCCCAAGAGATTAATTTGGACCATATCTCTATAAAAATGGCGTAACGCCAACGGATTGATCCAGTTCATTCGTCGGCTTTAGAAATTGAACAACAAAAATCAATGACGTTTTTGCATTTAAATTTAGGTTATCCCATCAATCTGCAGCACCAGGCATTTGTGAATAACCTGTGGATAACTTGTGCGTAGCTGTTGAAAATTTAAAATCCGTTGGATTACCTGCCATTTGCATGGAATGTTTAATAGGTTAACTCATCATATTTCAAGAGGTTGTCTGAGACAATTTTTGACGCTTTATTATCCACTAAAAAGAGATATCTGACGCAACGAATGTGGATAACTTTCGGCCACTACAATATATAGTATCGTGACAAAAATTTCATACAATTTATTTGTCGGTAATCTCCCTACGGATTGAACCTTCCACGAACACGATGAAACCCACCCGTCAAAAATGAACAGGAAATATTGCCTTTTTTTATCGTCTGGTTTCAGACAACAACTATGATGAAGCCCAAACATCAAAAATGAACTCTTTCGCTGAAAACTTACCACAGTCTGTTCATAAAAACTGCGGAGCAAGGTATAAAAATTATCTAAGAGCCATGGCTTTCTGTGCAGCTCCGTCTATGTCATGAGTCAGGTGAGAAAAAGAATACCTCTGTTTGAATTTCAGCTGCAATTCAAGGTTTCGACACGAAATAAAAAAGGCGCTGATTGCTAATTTTACCAGAATGCTCATAGTGATCGCGGTGGAAATCGTTATTGGGGGATCGAAGGTTAGCATAATCGATGTGGCGAATGGGTTAGAAACAGTAAACCTGGACCAACATGATACTGCTTTTGCCCAGCCCGAGTTCAATCCGAACCAGCAGTTGAAATTCTGAAATGATCCCATCCTTGGGGCCGAATTGGAATTCGCTTCTGGTCCACATCGATCAAAGAATAGCCCGCTTCTGGTTCTAAGATGCGGCCAATTTCGGTAATTGGGGTACCAGATTCGCGCATGATGCGCTCAATGATGTGGTCTGGCGTTTCGGATTTCATGGTAACCAATAGCTCATAATCCTCTCCGCCATGCAGCACCACATCCCAAACTGGGCGATGAACGGCCTCGCAGGCGAGATGGATTTGCTGGGGCAAGGGGATGCGCTGCTGATCGATTTCAGCGCCCACCCGACTTGCTGAAAGGATATGATAAAGATCACTGGCCAGGCCATCGCTGATATCGATCATGGCGGTTGCAAAACCAGATTGTGCGAGCAATTGGCCTGCGGCAATTCTGGGGCATGGCTGCCGGTGCTTTTCCACCAGTGGGGCGAACTGATCGGGATAAGCTCGACCGAAATTGGTGAGGATTGCCAAGCCGGCCGCGGCGCCACCCAATTGCCCAGTTATCAGAATGCGATCGCCAGGCCTGGCCCCGGTTCTCAACAAAAGCTGCCCCATCTCTACCTCTCCGATAAGGGTAATATCAATGATCAAGCCGTGATCTGCTTTGGCGATATTCCCGCCAATAATAGTGGCGGAAAATTCAGTCAATTGATCGCGCATGCCGCGATACAGCTCGTCAAAATGATCCAGTGGCAAGGTTGAGGGAAAGGCCAGCGAGATTAGCGCAAAAAGCGGTTTTCCCCCCATCGCAGCGATATCGCTCAGGTTCACAGCCATGGCCCGCCGGCCTAATTGATAGTACGATATATAATCGGTTCGAAAATGTTGGTCCTCAATTTGAATATCACAGGTTATCAGCATGGCCCGATGCTCGTCCAATCGCACGACAGCAGCGTCGTCGCCAATGCCAGCAATCAATCCATCTGATTCAACGGGTGGAATAAATTGCTGAAGGCGCGCTATTAGACCAAATTCTCCAATATCGGCCACTGTCGGCAGAGCTATCATTGTCATCTTCCTCATCCAACTTTTTCACTGCCCGATCTTTTATTTTGTCGGATCATGGCCGCGTTTTTTGGGTATACATGAATTTGCGATAAAATTTCGGTTCATGCCAAAATTGCATCAAACCCAGTTCGCAAAAATCGATCAACATCAGACTATCTGCTCGCAGAACCGAGATATTCCCATCCAAGCCCAGCACGCTTAGGTCCTGTTCTGACATTCATTTAATTTGAGGTGTCACGCCTCTCTCGTCAGATACTCCAACCCCAAGCGCTTCAATCGATCTCGATCGAGTTCGCTCTCCGCTAACGTTTCAATGTATCGTTCAAATTCAACTGGCACGGTGCCAAGTTCGCTGGACAGTTTCGCTGCACCGGACGGTTCAATCTGTTGCGAGATGGATTTATTCAAGTAGAAGACTTGCGGAAAAATCTCATCTATCTCACGGCTATCGAGTTTGATGAGTGTCTGATGCTGGACATTGACCAGCACCAAGCTCACCAACGCATCCTGCATTGTTTCAGTTGAACGTTTCGCCAATTCATCATAGATCTCAGCAGCGGTCAGATCACGACAATCAATTGGTTCCAATTTTATCATCGGCCGCGAAGGAAGGGGATGATAATCGATCTTATTGGCTTCTGTGTCGACCAACACATAGCCAGTTGGGTTATCCGCCTCATGAAAGCTGGTGCGTTCGGTGGCGCCGCAATAAACGATGTGAGGTTTTATTTGAATGTGCTTATGATAATGACCGAGAGCCACATAATCAAAGCGGATATCGGTCACCTGCTCCAAATCGGGTAGTCGCTGTTCGTTGAATTCCCCCATGGAAAAGACTTTTTGACCAGCCCAGGCGCCATGGGTGACCAAAATTTGATAGTCACTCTTTTGGATCGGCGTGATTTCATGAAAAGCTGCCTGCAATTGTTCTGTCAGGGAGCAATGAGGAATACAATGGATCTCACAGTGGTGAACATGAAAACGCTGATACCGGCTTTGAAAGGCGGCAAACACATTGGGAAATAACGCGATCGATTCGAAGATGGAACCAGTTGCCCGGATTTTGGGTGTCGAATGATTGCCTGAGATCATGATGAATGGAATGCCGACATCGCTGACCCGCTGAATGCCTTCCAACGCCACCGCGATTGCTCGATTGCTGGGACGCGTGGTATGAAACAGATCTCCAGCATGGATCACAAAATCAGGCTGGTGGGCCAGTATGGCATCGATCAAGTGCCCCCACGCCCGATAAAAGTCCTGCTCGCGCTGATTGATGCCAGTGCTAGGGTCAATTTTATGATATTCGGAATAGCCAAGGTGCGTATCAGAGCAATGAATAAATTTCATTTGATTTGCCCGCTATTTGCATTTCGTCATTGAAGGCAACACCATTGCTGATCAAAATATAGGCAGTAGTCATGCTCAAAGCTCAGTGCCATGGAGGCTAATAGGCAGGTCGAATGTTGCCCGAAACAAGCCGATAATCCCCAAAGCCATATTCATCATAGAACACAAATTTCTCTCGCAAATCATCGTAATACCAGACTTCATATTCGCCCTGATAATACTGGGATGGTGTAGTTCGCTCGACCCGATCGGGGGGGCCAAATACGATGTAGACGCGACCGCGATCGGTTCGCCATCCTTCCCGGCGCGTATGGCTGAAGGTCCGATTGGCGAATTCGACACGACGATAAAATTCTTCGAACAATGGATTGTTCGGCGCGCCAGGGCTGGGATTCCGCTTATCCCAAAAGGCCTTAAATACGCTGTCCTTTTTTCCCTCTGGAGCAGTCACCAATTTTTTCCAATCATCTGCATCGGTCACATAAATCAACGGTCCAATCAGATCGTTCACTGGCAAGCCATCAAAGGTCTGCAGCCCTGCCACGAATCTCACGTCTTTTCGGACCGTTTTTATCTGCCCATCACTCGACACCCGTAAAACCAGTTGATTCTCTCCCTGCATCATGCTTTCTTTATTGATTTGCAAAAAGACTTTGGTGATCTCGCGGAGAGGAACGATCTGCTGACTGAAATTAAATCCCTCTGCACTCTCCCTTTGCCTAAGCACCGATTCAATTTTAATTTCTTTTTTATTCAATGGGCTGACGATTTCGGCGAATACAAAGATCTTTTCCTGAATCGGGATTCGAAGGGATGGAATGACATTCTGCTCAGGAATCGCATTCGAATCTGCCTCGCTGATAAACAGCACATCGCTGATTTCGATTTGATTTCTTTTAAATGCCCGGACGGTTTTCCGCCGTTCTTGCAAACGAAGCCGATTGGAATTTCGATCAAGCAATCGGATTTGGAAAAGATATTCATCTGCTGGCAATTGTAGGGCAAAGCGATGCACCCGCTGCACTTTTGGATCGATGGTCAGCGCATAGCTTCTCTCGAACACAGAGAAATTCTTATCCTCGGTCAAGATCGATCTGCCCTTGAGATTCGACACGCCAATGTTTATCTGATACCGAGCAGAAAAGCCCGAGTCGCTGGTGACATATTGAAGATGAGTATTGCGCACCCACACATAAATATAAGTCTCTGGTTGTTGAAAGCCTTCACTGGGAAAAGAGACGATTTCGAAATCAAATCTAGGCAGAAACTTCTCGTCTTCCTGAGCCATTGCCAGATAGGGCATCAAACAAGCAAGGAGGCTAATCCATAATACTTTTTTTGGATGATGAATCATATTTCCCTCGTTATTCACGTCTCATCAATGTCTTGTGATTCAGAAAGCTCGCTGTTGTAGCGGCTGCTTAAAAATCAATCCCAATCGACCAATAATAGAGCGGCTTAGACACGGCATCGAAATCGGTTCTCCAGGCAGCGTCGAAGCGCAGCACGACAAAATAAAGATTGGCCCGAATACCATAACCGAATCCGGTGACGATGTCGCGGACGTATCGGTCGCCATTGGGCTTGGTCGCCGTGAATCTCCAGGCACGGTCATTGCTCCAGGCAGATCCGGCATCCAGGAAGAACGACCCAAGAATGTTGGACAATCCGAATCGAAATGGGAACTTGGTGACGAAATATTCGACGAATGGGAATCGAAATTCCATGTTCACCATAGCGGCGCGGGTTCCGACCAGCTCATATAATTCGGCGCCCCGCAGCGGCATCATCCATTCCGAAAGGAAATAATCGGAGATATCGGTCAGTCCAATATCCTGATAGAATCGGTAGTTGAGCCAGTTTTCGACGCCACCCATGATAAACAGAGTGGGGTTCTTCCCAAAGCTGGCACCGCCAGAAAAGCGCAGTGCAAATGTGTAGTCATTTCCAAGCGAATAGTATCGTCGAAAATCAACCGAGCTGGTCACGAATTCCTTGCCATTGCTTCCGATTTTGGGACTGGCCACCAGGCCGATGTAATTGCGATTTCCCCGAGATGGGCCCAGGTAGCGCCAAATCGTGTTATCCGTGTTGTAGGCAATGGTTGGCATGATTACGGAGTAGCTGAATGGTTGAAAGAAAAAGTAGGACAGAAATTCCTGACGGATATTAAAATATTCCAGTCCAGCATCCACCCGATGGAACCGCGAAAATGGATAGGAGGCGTTGGCCGCAAAGCCGCGTCTCAAGAAGCGAACCGTTCCCACCTCGGTCAAAAAATAGTTGACAAACTGATAGCTGACCAACGACCAGTCGGTTCTGTTTTTCAAATTGGCATAACCTAACAGGAAATCGCTATTGTTCACATCGCGAATGACATTGGCCCCTAAGACGATTTGATGGTCGCCCAGGACATCGCTCAGATAGAGTTGGGTCAGACCGTAGACGCCTAAAATGGGATCATACCCGGCATTGACATCCACATAATCGAGGCTAAATTTTACTTTGTAATTATTAGTCCGAAATTCCCCAGTCGTATCTTTGAACGCCTCAGCAGTGAGTTTCACTTCCCGTTTGGGCCCGCTAATTTCATCCACGATCCCCCGCCTGAAGTTTGAACCAAAGACATAGCGCGAAAAGTCCTGGCCGCTCTTCACCGTGGTTTCGATTTTATCACCTTCGTTTTCAGTTACTTGGATGTCAGCCATTCGCGCCGGCTGATGAAGCTTTGCGATAAACGCGGTCGGTTTCGGCTCAATCGATGGATCCTGAATTGATCCCAGCGGATCTGCCCAAAGATAGATATCATACCCGCCATTGGAGAACGCTGTAAACGCCAGCCGCGAGCTTTTCAATCCAATCGAAAGCTGCGCCACCCCATTGATGATGTCAGTCAGCGCCCTGACTTGTTCCGTCTCCATGTCCATAGCATAAATATTGGAAATGCCACTATGATCGGAGATGAACAATAAATATTTGCCATCTGGAGTCCACTGCGGCGACTTCTCGTCCAGTTCATAATTGGTCAATCGGCGCAGGCCAACCCCATTGGATTTCACCAGATAGATGTCCTTGGTCCGATAATCATGATCTTCAATTTTGATGTCCTTTAATAGCTCGGCGGGTTCCACATTCTCCTTGCGATCCGAGACAAATGCCAGCATAGACCCATCCGGAGACCAGGCCGGCTGGGCATCGCTAAAGATGTCATTGGTGATCTGGCGCAACTGTTTGGTGTCGATATTGTAGACATAGATATCGGAGCAGCAATTTTTGACCCCGACAAAAGCAATTTCATTGGAAACTGGGGACCAGGCGGGCGCAAAGACCCCATCCATTCCAAATTTAAAGGAGCTGACGATCCGCTTCCTCTCAACATCGAGGATGTTCAGGGCATCCTCTCCTGCCGAGCGGGCTGTGAAGGCCAAATATTTGCCGTCATTGGACCAACTCATGCCAGGTTGCAACCATTGCAATTCCTCAAGATCGGCCTTGCGCTGGCCCGACACCAATTTTTGCAGTTGCTTCTTATCGGTTGCCGAAACCACATAGATATCGAAGTATCCAGTCCGATCAGTGAGAAAAGCCACCCGATCCCCGGTCGGCGAAACAGCCGGGCTGTTATTGACGAAATTTTTCCAATCGGTATGATCGGTTAATGCCTGGGCATAATCGTAAGGTTGCTTTCGATTGGCAATTTCTGGCCAGTATTTCTTGCGCATGTAGCGCTGCCACTTTTTGCTGGACTCGTCCAGGTTTTCGTTCAGGGCGTTCCGCCAGGCACGATCGAAGTTCCGCGTGGTTCGAATGCGCTGTAGCAATTCCGTCACTTTTTGACGGCCGTACGTTTCCTCAATGTAGTTGAGCACCGCCTGCCCCCCTTTATAGGCGAGATACGCTTGCAAATATTGGATCGGTGGCAAATATCCAGCCAGCGTCGCATCCCGAACGAACATGTCCGAATCTGTATCCCAGCCAATCGAGCAATATTCCGCCATCCCTTCGATGAACCACAGCGGCGGCGACGATCGCGAAACTCCCTGAATGATAGATCCCGGACCCGCTCCATATAAAAATTGCAACATCACCGCATGGGTCAGCTCGTGATGAATCACGTGCCGAAATTGTTCATACGACCCATCGAACGGAATCACTATGCGGTTCTTGAGAAACTCGGTGAACCCTCCAACCGATTCCTCCACCACTTCCGGCGAAGTATTGGTCTCCGTAAAGTCATTATGCGACCGGTAGACGATGATCGGAATCCGATCGATCAACTGATAATTGAACAATTGTTTTAGCGATGCATAAGAAGATTCGGCGACATTGGCCGTAAACTCCGCCAAACGCCGCCCACCTTGATAATAATAAATATCAAAATGGGTACTTTGGATGAATTCCCAATTTTTGTCCTGATATTGTACCTTGTTCCGTCCAAACTTCTGGCTAAGGACCTCGCCAGATAGGACAAAGACGGCCAAAAAGAAAATCACAATGGATTTGCTCGTTTTCATCATCACACCTTTATTTCAAATGAAATGCACAAAGAAACCGCTGAACCAAAAAAGATCAGCTATTCAGCGGCAAAAATTTGATTCAATTCCCTCAGTGAAGATTCACACGAAATTCCTCGTTTAACATCCGGTTCCAGCACGCTCCAAATCAGCGATCGAAGGCCCATGTTACAAAAGATGAATGCATCTCTCTTCCGAGCCCATCGGAAGCAATAGACAGAGCCCTACACCTGCTTGGTGATGCGTCACAGAATCGAGAAACGACATCACATGGTCGAACCGTTGGGAAAGCCTTATGCTTTCGAGTGACGCACGGCAGGGCTGGCTTAACCGATGAGCAAGGTAGCGCCAATTGATAGACTCAGCAACAGCGAAAAAAGCAAATGGAGCTGCACATTTAGCCGAGCCGCGGCCTTCAATTCATCGGGTTGATCATTGCGGCGCCTCAAGATCGCTACGATCCTGGGCAAAAGCAGCCCGTAGGGCAGCCATCCGATCAAAATGATCCAGCCGCTTGGCCTTAATATAAGAGCCAATACCCCCACGTTAATGCATAACAAGATCTGGACGAGCAGGTAAATGATGCTAGTGGCCCGATTGCCCAATCGCACAGCCACGCCCCATTTGCCAGCCGCCTGATCTGCTTCGCGATCGATCATCTGACCCAATAGGAGGATGGACAGCGTGCTAATTCCAGTGATCGGCATTGCTAAAACAATCACGCGATGGAAGTCTACATCCTGGCCTAATGCCGCCATGAGAATCGCCATGGGTCCGAAGGCAAACCAGACCGCGATTTCGTCCAATCCCCGATATGCCAATTTAATGGGCGCTGCCGTGTAAAATTTACTGAAGAACGCTGCTAACAAATATAGGCCCCATAAATAAGGCCAACGCGACCGATCAATGAGCATCGTCAATGCCAGTGTTGCAATCAGCGAGACGGCCAGTCCAGCTCGAGCCAGCCAATACATGCGCTGCATCATTTCAGGATACCGGACCAGAATACCCGAACCGCCACTAAACGGGTTGCGATGGACGTTCACTCGGTCGGTTCCCTGTTTAGTATCGTAGATGTCGTTATAGACATTGGTCGCCACATGCAACCCAATGCCAATGATTAAGACGATTAAAAAGCCCAAAACATTCACCTTCTGATTGATGCCGATGGCTAACAGCGTTCCTGCTATGATTGGCGAAAGAATCGATGACAGGAACGGCGCTCGGGCCATTTGTAAGATATTCGGATATTGAGTTGTCATTGCTTTCACCATTGAAAATGCATGTTGCTTTCGATGACAAATTTTGTTATTTTTCTGTTAAACTGATGAGATGATAAAAAGTTTTGTTCGCATTCTTCAACGGAGATGGCAATGGTATGGTGTCTTCCTCAAATCTGGCGACCGGCGGGCTATCATGGTCAATCGGCCCGCAATCACGATTTCTTTGAGGGCTGGTTCTTTAAATTCGTTGACCCATCCCGGGCACATATTTACGCCTTCATCCCAGGCATTTTGTTAGGGTCGGATCCACACAGTTTCATCCAGATCCTCGATGGCCAAACCCATCAATCTGATTATATCCGCTTCCGTGTCGATCAATTTTGGGCGGCATCTGACCGATTGGACATTCAGATCGGAGATAATCACTTCAATGAGCGACATTGTCAGTTGCAGATTCGATCGGGGCAGCGAACCGTCTTTGGCCGCGTCGAATTCGGTCCATTGCGCCCCTGGCCAGTGAAACTCTGGTCGCCCGGGGCCATGGGATGGTATGCCATTGTCCCGTTTATGGAATGTTTCCATGGGGTGATCAGTTTTGATCATCCTCTCAGCGGCACACTGACCATCAACGATGCGCCGATTTCATTCGAGAATGGCAGAGGCTATATTGAAAAAGATTGGGGCCGCTCGTTCCCCAGCGCCTATATTTGGATCCAATCCAATCATTTTGATCAGCCTGGCATTAGCCTGATGGCCTCCATCGCGAACATCCCTTGGTTTTCGCGGTCGTTCCGCGGATTTATCATCGCATTATGGCTTCACAATCGAATGTACCGCTTCGCCACATATACTGGCGCTGAATTGGACTATGTGATACTGCGTGACGACCAGGTGGAAATCCTGGTAAAAGACCGACATTTCGCCCTCCGAATCAGCGCCGTTCGAACCAGCGCCGGACTCTTGCGGGCGCCGTACGCCAATCGCATGTTGCAGCGCATCTCCGAAAGCTTAAACTCCTCTGTGTCTATCGAATTATTCCAGCGCTCCAGTCAGGGAGAGCGCTTGATCTATCGCGGCACCGGCGAACCCGCCGGCCTGGATGTCAATGGCAAATTGGAAGAAATCATCGATCGCTAATATGATCCATCCAAATCTATCAGCAACCATTCGATGCTAACTTTCGATGTGAGATCGGGGAACTCAGCGGAACAGCTCATGCCCGTTCATCATCACGCCCTGTATTCCAACCAGCGCATCAGCCAAAATCGGGCTTGTCGATACATCATACGAAGGGCTGGAATTTGACCCGACTTCCTTGCCCAATAGATATTCGTTGTTTTTGAGCTGACTCATGTTAATGGATCTGTTGAGATTCGAAGCCCGTGAACCAGCGCTCGATCTCATTGCAAACATCGCTTTCATCGCGAAACTGATCAACATCCAGCCAATGGATGCGCGGATCTTTTCGGAACCAGGTTAATTGACGCTTGGCGTAATTCCGGGTACGCTGTTTGATCAGCTTCACCATCGTCTCAAAATCGATATGATGATCCAGATATAAGAACACCTCGCGATACCCAACGGTTTGCAGGCTGTTCAAATCAGAGTGATAGCCCAGGGATCTTAGGTGGGTGGCCTCGGCGACGAGGCCCTGGTGCATCATTTCGTCGACCCGCTGTTCGATGACCCCATAGAGCCGTTTTCTTTCGCGCGTTAAGCCGATGAATATTGGCTCAAAGGAGGCCTTTTGGCTGGTCTGGGCCTGAAAAGCGGATAGCGGTTCGCCTGTTAGCTCATATACCTCCAGAGCCCGGACGATCCGATGATGATCATTGGGATGAATTTTTGTGGCCGCTATCGGATCGACCTGGTTGAGGCGTTGATAGAGATAATCCAACCCCTTCTCTTTGATCTCCTGCTTCAGCCTAGCCTTGATCCCTTGATCGTAGATTTGCCGTTCAAAAAAGCCATCCACCAGGGCTCGAATATAAAGCCCAGAGCCGCCCACAACGATCGGATTTTTCCCCTGGGAGAATAATTGGTCGATTCGTTGTCGGGCCTCGCGGCCGTAGCGGCCTGCACTGTAATACTCATCGGGATTAATAATGTCAATGAAATGATGCGGAACTGTGGCAAGCTGTTCGCGGCTCGGCTTGGCCGTCCCGATATCAAGATAACGATAAACCTGTCGGGAATCGGCAGAGATGATCTCGGCGTGACTCCACCGGCTGGCCAGCGCCAGGGATAGGCGGGTCTTCCCTACCGCAGTGGGGCCGACAATGATAAGCACTTTGTTCTTCATGGTTCAATCAATCGATAGCATGGGTGACTGACTCGCTTTTCCACACCATGATTCCATGGCCATCTCTCCGCCGGAGAACCATTGGCGGCCACCAAAGCGAAAAGATGACTTCGCGCGATCAATCCCTGGAATTGTCCACTTCAAACTGATGGATCAAATTGGCGGATAAGTCCCAAAACCCCAGGTTCGCCCAATTCATTAGCTCCTTCCAAACCGCTTATCCAATTCCTCAAGTGACAGCGTGACAATCACCGGCCGGCCGTGGGGACAGAAATAGGGGCTTTGCGTGGCAAATAGCCGATCGATCAATTGATTCATCTCCTCCAGGTTGAGGGGATCGCCCTTCTTAATAGCCATGCGACAGGCGAACGACTTTGCCACATTATCGCGAATATCCAGACTGTTGCCACGATTGGCCTTAAATTCATCAATGATTTCATTTAATACGGTTTCTGGATGGCCAATTTTCAAGCCAGAGGGAACCGCCTCGAGCACCACGCTGTTGCCTCCGAAGCCTTTAATCACAAATCCAAGCCGCTCCAAAAAGGGCAATATCTCCATCAAATAGGAAATATCATCTGGGGTCAAATTGATGACCTGGGGGAATAGCAATTGCTGGGAAGCGGGCTGCTTCTGCTCAAAGTTCTTCAGCGCCTGTTCGTAGAGGATTCGCTCATGGGCCACATGCTGGTCGATAACGATCAGTCCGCTTTTGATCTCGCAAACAATATACTGATTGTGAATCTGCCAGACATTGGTTCGCTCGTACTTGGGTTCTTTTCGCGCCATAGAGATAAAGGCGGGCTTGGTTGCCTGGGGCGTTGCCGGCGACGAAACGTCGAGGCGCGGCTCCGCGGTGGGCTGGGTTTCGTATAGAGGTATAGCGGTCTGCCTGGGCAACAATTGATCGATCCCAGCCGGAATGGCCCGAGATGGCACCGATGGATGCATCGACAGAGAAGGAATGATTTGCTGCGATGCCAGCGCACGTTTTACCGCCGAGCGGAGCAGGTCATAGATCAGCCGCTCGTCCGCAAATTTGACCTCCATTTTGGAAGGATGCACATTCACATCAACCCGGCGCGGATCGATCTCCAAGAAAAGCACGTACAGCGGAAAGCTGCCATGCGGAATGATCGCCCCGTAAGCGGATACCACTGCATGATTGAGCGCTCGATTGACGATATATCGGCCATTTAGAAACAAAAATTGATCGCCGCGTGATTTTCGGGCGCTGTCCTGATTGCCCAGAAAACCCCAAATCTGCATCACCGTGCCCTGGTCCTCTACCGTCACCAGCTTATCTTTGTAGCGGCTGCCCAGCACCTCGATCAGCCGCTGGCTTGGCTCTGCCGGTTTAAGATCGTAGATCATTTGATCATTGTGATACAGTTTAAAGCTCGTTTGGAAATAAGCCAGCGTGAAGCGCTGCATCACCCCCAAAATATAGCGATATTCGGTCTCATCGCTCTTGAGAAATTTGCGCCGGGCTGGGGTATTATAGAACAAATTCTTCACGGCAACGGTCGTGCCCCGGTTGCCAGCGCAAGCCGCGATGTCTTCCACAACGCCGCCTTCAATCTTGATCCGCGTGCCCGATTCCTCCTGATGCAGCACCGTACTAAGCTCCATCCGAGAAACCGAAGCAATGCTTGCCAGCGCCTCTCCCCGAAACCCCAGGGTACGAATATTATGAAGATCATCATAGCTATGGATCTTACTGGTCGTGTGACGCTGGATCGCCAAGATGGCGTCCTCGCGGCTCATTCCAGTGCCATTGTCCACTACCTGAATCAGCGTCTTGCCGCCGTTCTTCAATATCACCGTGATCTCATCCGCGCCAGCATCGATGGAATTTTCAACCAATTCCTTGACGATGGCAGCCGGGCGATCCACTACCTCGCCAGCGGCAATTTTATTGGTCAAATCCTCAGGGAGAATGATAATTTTATTGATCGGCATGGTGTTAACGTATCACTACTTAAATCGCTGTCGCAAGACTCGGGACCTTATCAGCGATGCGATGCAATTGAAAAAGAAGCTAATAAAATTTGGATCGCTGGATTATCATCGGCGACCAGGGTTCATCAGGTCGAATAGATATTGTCCATTAAATTCCTCTACTTAGTCAGATTAATATAATCAATTTTTTTGGGACTCCATATACATCCCCCCTGCCCCCCTTGAAATGAGTGAACGATACCACGTCCCGCCGCCAGCTGGCGGGGAAATTTAGGGGGATGTTAAGATGGATGTGTGATTACCGAAAATTTTGTGGTTATTTTTCATCTGACTAAGTAGTAATTAAACTGGGATTACTAAAACAAACTCGCGCGAAACGACTTTGCCTTCTTCTGTAATGAATATGAGCATAAAGGATTTCTACAAAAAAATATCAAATGATGAATTTAGGTCCATAAAGGCGAATGGCTCTGGTCCATGAAATCGAATTCTGACAATGGAAACAGTATCGTGCGCATTCAATCGAATTTCTTTTGCTCTGAATATTGCAGCAGAATAGGATCAACCTGTAAGCCTTTTGATAGAACGGATTGGTCCTTCCCCGGTGCTGGGCATGATGGATTCAGGGAAATAACTGGTCCATCAATTTCCAATTGAATTTCTCGGCAAATTTGGTCACCACTTCGGTATCGCTCATTTCAAACCCCCGAATGGTGATCAGCACCGACATGGTTGGGATCAGCACCAGTTCTGCAAATCGATCCACTCCATCATAGCGTTCGATAGCGCTGCGATCGCTCACCGTAACGATCCGGGCACCGTTGCCCAATTGCTTCACCATGGCTGGATTGGCGAATGCCATCTTAATATTGGCAATTCGGGGTGAATTGGTCTGAATTTCAATTTCAACCGATTGGCCGCCGCCTTGCTTGTAATAGCTACATTTGGATACCACACTGATGGTATAGGCGGTTGGCGTGATATGGCTGAGTGGCAGGTCGCGCCGCCAATTTTTTAACGGTTCAGGAAAAACAGATTCCACCTGTGCAATGAGTTCTTTATTGATCAACTCCAGCGCAGCGTTGAGAGAATTTGCTGCTTGGGCGACCTTTTTGTCAAGATAAAAACCTTTTGCTTCGTCAATAGCGCGGATCACATCATCCTGAGCAAAGCTGACGCTCGCCAAGGAAATCACCAATAAAAAGGTTATGAAGCCAGTTCGTGATGCCATACGAAACCTCCAAAACGATATGGTGCTCCAGAAGGTGTTCAATTACGATTGTTGCTCAAAGCTCTGTAACGCCTGCTGCTTGTCGTGATAATTGATTAGAATATTATCCAATCGGGCGATCCTGACCAAATTCATGATCTTATCGTTCGCGCCAAACAACTTTAATTGCCCATCGATTCGTTTCATCTGTCGGATACCAAATAAAAATGCTCCCAATCCAGAACTATCAGCATATTGAACGCCCGAAAGGTCGATCAAAATCTTATCGACTCCATCGTTGGAAAGAAACAGGATTTCGGACTTGAGTTGGGGCGCAATCATCGAATCCAACCGCTCATGCCCGATCTTGATGATCGTCACCCCTTGCTGTTGTTCCGTTATGAAACCCATTGCTGGTCTCCTCGAAAAATTCAATTTCCCGGTCAATTGCGCAACCAATAGCAATTGTTTTGCGAATCCAATCGATTCGCTGATTCAATAAAATAAAAAAAAATCAAAATGTCAAGAACTTTTCTATGTGGCTGCAATACATTTTGTTAACTCAGCTCCATCGACACGAATCATCATTGACCCCAGTAGCTATGTTCGAGCGATCAGCATTTTCGCCACTCATTCCAATTGAATCTTAGGTAGTGGTAACGCACCCACATCATCGCCAAGTCCTCTAAAAGCTGAATCACCTCCATCCGATCCATGCAAGACGCACGTAACCCAAAGCGCCAGCTCGTTTCAACAACAAAGACCGAAATCGAAAGTAGTGATGTTGCACCCAAGCAGGAGATGCTTGCCCGCCAGTCCCCCACTCGCATGACATTTGAGTTTGGCAGGATCCAATTTCAGGAGGCCTGTTAAGCAAAATAAATTTTTCCCTTGATTCTTAACATATCTTATGCTATATTTGGCGTCGTTTTGGTCAATGAATCGAATTTCAAGGAGCCCGAACATTGCAAACAGACTATAATTCCATAAAAGATACTTATGATTTGATTTTTCATTTGTTGAGCTTTTCTTACCTATATGGGGATTATGCGATCCCGCATCAGCTCATGAACCCTGCTTCGCAGGCCTATCTCTCTGTTAAGAAAGGCGATATTGCCGCATTGCGCAAATTTGCATCGAGAAACTGGTTGAACATCAATCGGCTTTCTCCCCATCAACAACAAGAGCTCGACGATATCTATCAGATGATTGTTACCCGATTTGGGGATCAGATCCGCGCCGATCTATCACCGTTGCCCAGCGAGTTGCTGATCGAATTGGGCGAGCGCGCTTTAACATTCGGCCATTATCGAGACGCTCATTCGTTCTTTAAAGCCGTCAAAGAATTAGATAAAAAGGTCAATGAGTTGCTGGAGCGCGCCTTGCAAATTTTGCGATCGAAAGAAGTCTCGGCTGGCGAAAACGATCGCGTCATGGAGGAAAAGGTCCATGAGGCAGTGGAGATCATCTACCCTGCCGTAAAATTGAAAAATCCGCTCGGCCAGCAGTTTCAGATTTTGGGACCCCATCTCCACTTCGAAGATGTCGAAACTGCCCGCAAATATGCGAAATATGTAGAGCTCACCCTGGTCAAAGAGCTGCTCGAATTCGGTATTCATTTTTTAATCGATGATCGGGCGATTGCGGACAAAATCATCAACGCACTTCCCAGCAGCAAGTTGAAGCGACTCCTGCTAAAAGAGCTGGCGATTCGGCTCTCCGGTGGGCAGGAACGGTACAAGGAATTTGTCGATCATTATCATCAGGCGATCGAACGCCATAAAGAGGCCAAAACCGAGAGAGATTTCATTGAAGTCCAAAAGATCTTATTGGGTCGTGGTACCGGCGATAATCGCTACGTTCAGTTTCTTCGTGAGCTTTGTGTGGAACATCCCATCAGCGCATTGCTGGTCACAGCACAACCGACGCCCAAAGGAGAGCTTTACATCTGTCCCATCATGCTGAAATCTGGCGAATCGCTGCTGGATTTTCTGGCGCTAAACTGACTGATCTAGTATGACCAACCATAAAAAAAGGAAATCAGGGAGCACTGGTTTCCTTTTTGTTATATATGTGGAGGTGCATTTTGTCTGGACAGCCAAACAACATTTGGATCGGACTGGACATCGGTTCGGTGAGCATCAAATTAGCGCTGATCGCTCCGGCGCAGCATCGAGAGATGGTTTTAGAACTGCAGGGGCAATGCCATGACTTGCTCGAACCGGAGCTTGTCTCGCTCCAAAGGTCCGATGGTCCCTATCTCATCGTTTTCTCCCGCTATCGTCGTCTCTATGGCGAGCCCATTGCTGCTGCCATCGCCCTGCTGCGTCCCATACTTCACCAAATCCCTGCCCATGTATCCCTCGGGTTATCGGTCACTGGCATCGCAGGAAAAGGGATTGCCCAACGATTGGCCCTGCCATTTATCAATGAATTTCTCGCCATTGCCACTGCTGTCGGCTCGCTGCATCCAGAGGTTCGAACTGTGTTAGAGATGGGAGGAGACAGTTCCAAATATCTACTGCTGGATCCCTGCGCCAATGGGGCGTCGATCCGCGATTATGAGGTCAATAGCGATTGTGCGGCAGGCACTGGCTCATTTCTCGATCAACAGGCTTCTCGCTTGTTATTTAAAATTGAATCGGTGGGCGATATTGTCATGCAGGCCGGCAAACCAGCGCACATCGCTGGCCGATGCTCGGTATTTGCCAAGTCCGATATGATTCATGCTCAGCAGAAGGGCTTCCAGCCCCCGGAGATCCTCAAGGGCTTATGTGAGGCAGTCGTACGAAATTTCAAAGGAACCATTATTAAAGGCAAGCCCATCGTTCCGCCCGTGGCGTTCATCGGTGGCATGGCAGCTAATCGAGGCATCATCCAAGCGCTGCGAGAAATCCTTGCGCTCGATGAAACAGGACTCATCGTCCCTCGGCTTCATCATTGGATGGGCGCCATTGGCGCGGGCCTGATGGCGCAGGAGCATCCTTTCCGCCAAACGTGCGATCAGCTCCTTTTGTCGCTCGATCGGCTGAACGCCCCGGTGAAACAGTTCGATCGGTTAGCCCCGCTCCAGAAAGCAAATGTGCGGTTGCTGCGTGATGAGATCAAGATGAGAAAGCTCTCTGCTTCCGACCGAAAAATCCCTGTCTTTTTGGGCATCGATATCGGATCCGTCACCACCAAGCTGGCGGTGATCGACGAACAAGGAAATTTGATCAAGGGAATCTACACCAAAACCATGGCCCGGCCCATCGACGTGGTCAAGGAGGGCCTGAAAGAAATCGAGCGCGAATTGGGAGACCGCATTGAAATCAAAGGAGTGGGAACTACTGGTTCGGGACGAGAGCTGATCGGCCAGTTGGTCAATGCCGACATCATCAAAGATGAGATCACCGCGCATAAGACCGGCGCCATGCACATCAGCCGCCAATACACCCATAAAATGGTCGACACCATCTTTGATATCGGGGGCCAGGACTCAAAATTCATTTCGCTTGAGGATGGCGTGGTGGTGGATTTCACCATGAACGAGGCCTGCGCTGCCGGCACAGGCTCGTTTTTAGAGGAGCAGTCAGAAAAATTGGGGATCAATATTCAGCAGGAGTTCGCCCAACTGGCATTCCAATCATATCATCCGATTCGATTGGGAGAACGCTGTACCGTGTTCATGGAGAAAGAGATCGTTCCCTATTTGCAGCAAGGCGCTGAGAAAAAGGACATCGTCGCTGGACTGGCCTATTCGATCGTGACCAATTATCTCAATCGGGTGGTTCGTGGCAGAAAGATCGGTGATGTGATCTATTTTCAGGGCGGCACGGCATATAATGATGCTGTGGCGGCTGCTTTCGCCATGTTGCTGAACAAAGAGATCATTGTCCCGCCGTTTAATGGCCTGTTGGGCGCCATTGGTGTCGCGCTGCTGGCTCAGCAACATATCCAACGCACTGAGCAATCAACCAGCTTTCGCGGCTATCAACTGGATCAGGTGAACTACCAACTCCGATCGTTCACTTGCAAGCACTGCACCAACTTCTGCGACATCCAGGAGTTCACGGTCCAGGGTCATAAGACCTATTGGGGCGATAAATGTGCTAAGCGCTATCGGAAAGCGGTCAAATTGCCGCGGCAGCCAGTGATTCCCGATCTGATCAAACTTCGCGAAACCTTGTTATTAGAGGGCTACGACCCATCTAAACCATGCTCGATTCGTATCGGAATCCCGCGGAGCCTTTATTGGTACGATCAATTTCCATTCTGGCGCACCTATTTTGAGGCCACCGGCTGCCAAGTCATCCTCTCGGACGAGACCAATCGGCCAATCGTCATCAAAGGGGTCGAAACCAGAGTGGCCGAGCCCTGTTTTCCTATCACGGTAGCCCATGGCCACATCCATAACCTGATGGAAAAAGGGGTGGATTTTATTTTTATTCCCAATATGATCGATGCGGAGACGACCTGGACCGATACCAATTCATTTTTCTGCCCCTGGGGCCAGACCCTTTGCTTTGTGGTGAAATCCACGCCAGCGTTCCTGCCAATTCAGCACCGCATTCTTTCGCCCAATATTCGCTATCGTCTGGGCAAGGAAGCGGTTAAATTGCAATATCGCGAGCTGGCCAAACAGCTTGGTATTCGTCAGAAAAAAAGCGACCAGGCCGTTGAAATGGCGTACCAGGCGTGGCAGCAATTTCAGGCTCGACTCAAGCAAGCAGGCCAACAGGCGATCACCACGCTGCTATCTCAGCGCGAAAAGGCCATTATCCTGCTGGGACGTCCCTACAACATCTACGATAAAATTGTCAACCTCAACGTGCCCAACAAACTCAGGCTGAACTATGGCGTGAATGTAATCCCCCTGGATTTTTTGGATATCGATGCCATCGATATCTCCGATCTCAATCCAAACATGTATTGGAACTATGGCCGAAAAATCCTTCAGGCCGCTCGATGGACCAGCCACTATCCAGACTTCCATCTCATTTATATCACCAATTTCAAATGCGGCCCGGATTCTTATATTAAGCATTATATTCGCGAGGCGAGCCAGAAGCCTTATCTCACCCTTCAATTCGACGAGCATGGCAACGATGCGGGAATTATCACTCGATGCGAGGCCTATCTGGATAGCAAGGGATTTTTAAAATGAATGACGAACTCCTGCCGGCGAACCAAAGGCCTCTCCATACTATTTTTCTCAGCGCCATGGAATGACAACCATACCCTCAGCGAAACCAGTTCCCCATGCCCGCAACGACATTAACCTAATCCCGCCACTCTCATTGCTCGATCGTCTTTTTGCCATGTCATTCTCCAAGCTGCTGCATGAAACCCGCCATTGCTGGGACCTTTTCATTTATGTCCATTGATTATCAAACCATTTCGCAGAATAGCCATCATCACCCCGCTATCAATAATCCTGCTGCAAGTAATAATGGTAATCATCCACCTAAATCTTCTACCCGGGCGGGTAATCACCTCAATGAGAAACTTGATATCACTCCCCCTTTGAAGCCTGTGCCTTCAAGGTGGGTGTCCAGGAGGAATGCTTGTCGGATCAAACATATAAAATGAAAGTTACTCAATGCAAACTGATGAAATGCATCATTTCGTCAATCCTTGTAAGCGTGAGAAGCGCGCAGCTATTAAAGGAATAGCCCCGCTCAAGAGGATGAATTGATTCTGGATTGGACTTTATTCACTTATGCGGATGCAACTCAAGGGTTGATCTTTAACGAATCCCGCCAAAAATGATGAGATCCTCTACCAGGGCCAATATGGTCGAAGAGGATTTGATCCCCTCCCTTCAATAAAAAATCTTAATCGCCTTCTTGGGGCATGCCACCATGAAAGCCAGGCTGCGTTGTCATTTGCGGTGGGCTAAAAAGAACTGGCGAACCTGTTCAAGTACGTCGCTCAGTTTTCCCTGGGCGAGTTGACATTCTGGGAGCGATTGGAGAAAGATTTTGCCGTAGTATTTCTGGATGATGCGTTTATCAAATATAAACACTGAACCAATATCGGTCTTTTTTCGGATCAACCGACCGAAGCCCTGTTTCAGTTTGATCGCCGCCTGGGGTACCGAGTACTCCAGAAACGCATTGCCTCCGCGGCGTTCGATCGCCTCCACCCGCGCCTCGATGATCGGCTCAGACGGCACCTTGAACGGCAATTTGGTGATAATCACATTCTCCAGCGCGTCCCCCTCGACATCAACACCCTGCCAAAAGCTATCTGTTCCAAACAATACCGAAGTTTTGTCCCTTTTGAACTGCTCCAATAATTCATGTCGGTTCTGCTGTCCTTGCTTCAGCGCTGCGATCCCTAACTTGCGCAATTCCGGCTCCAATTTTTGATGTACGAAATGAAGCAATCCGTACGAGGTAAATAGCACAAAGGCGCGTCCCTCGGAAATCTTCAGCGCCTCAAGAATCGCATCAGAGACGGCCACAGCAAATTCGCGGTCATCCGGATTGGGGAGGTCCAATGGGATGGCAAGGATAACTTGATGCTGGTAATCGAACGAACTGGGGATCTTTGCGGTAATCACTCGCGATCGTTCTACCAAATGAAGGCCCAACTGGCGAGCCAGATAAGAAAATTCGCTTATCCCCGGGGCGCTTGCAATGGTCAGTGTGGCTGAGGTCATTACAATCGTCTTATAATTCCGATAGACCAATTCGTTCATCGAAGCGGCGATCTCCAGAGGGGCGCTCTTCAGCCGAACGATTTCTTTCGAAAACCGGCGTTTTTGCGTCTCGGCCCAGCGAACATGCTGATCGTCATCGCTCAAAATGACGTGCTCAATCACATCGCTAACCTCGCGCAATCGACCGTTCTGGGTTTTCAAATCGATCAGCGCGTAAATCGTCTCCGTAGCCAACAGCACATCCACGGTCTCGACCTGTTCGATGATGGTCGACAGATCGCTGCAAAAGCGTCGAATGAGCTGGACAAAATTTTTAAACTGGGGCACCAGCTCCGATTGCCAGAACTCCATTTGCCGGATTTTGGGATTGATCCGGAGCTTAGCCTCGGACTGATAATTGCCCTCCTGTTCCTCGACCAATTGCCCTAGGGTGTTCATCACCTCGTCATTGACCTGCAAAATGCTATCGCATCTTGGGATCAGTTCCATTTCAATCCGATCGATGGCGGTCTTAAATTCCGATCGCTGATGCTTGTTGTTTTCGGCCGCCAGTTTTTTGACAAACAGCGTTAGCAAGCCGGCTGGCTTATTTTCGATCTGACCATAGAGTCGCCGCACAATCCGAGCAATGCCAGTCTTCGTAACCCCAGCTCCGAAATAATCCGTTGCCACGTCTTCGATATTATGGGCTTCATCGAAGACGATATGCTGATACCTTGGCAGCACCGCCATTTCCGCTCCAGCGGCCTGGACTGCCAGATCAGCAAAGAGCAAATGATGGTTCACCACCAGGATATGCGCCCGATTCGCCTGGCGTCGCGCCCGGGTGACAAAACATTGCTGAAAAAATTCGCAGCGCGAGCGCAAACAACTGTCACTCTCCGAACAAACCTCCTCCCAGACCGCACTGCTCGGCACAAAATTCAAATCGGATCGACTGCCATCCCGCGTCACTTTGGACCATTCGATAATCGCTTGCAACTCCTGACGCTGCTCTGGCTCAATCAGCTCTTGCTGCCCGGTCTCCAGCAATTTGATCTTGCGCAGACACACGTAATTGCCGCGACCTTTCACCAGGACCGATTCGAACTCGATTCCCAATGCCTTCTTAAGGAACGGAATATCTTTCTTAATTAATTGTTCCTGCAAATTGATTGTATTGGTCGAAATCACGCAGCGCTCTTTGTTTTCGGTGGCCCAATGAATCGCAGGAATCAGGTAGGCCAGCGATTTTCCAACCCCAGTGCCCGCCTCGATCAATGCGATCTTTTTGGTGTTAAAGGCCTCCGCCACCTTATTGATCATCGCCAATTGCTGGGGCCGATGCTCATATCCGCTCAGCTTTCGCGAGACAATGCCTCCCGGGGATAACAAGGAGACCATCCTCTGCCCGTCAAGCGCCACCTCTTCTTCCCTGCGGAACGGCTCAATCACCACATATATTCGATCAACCTCATTATTGACGATATAGCTCGCCACCTCGTCCCGAGCCAACTCGTTGGCAATGGCCAGATCGTTCGTCGAAGGGGTCAATTCACCCGATGGATGGTTATGAATGATCACATCGCTGCGGCTGGCAATGTCCCGAACCACTGGGACAGCGAACTCATTCCCCCGAGCGATCACCGCAACCTGTTCCACGATCTGGAGATCGTTGGTCTTCCCCACGAAAAATACCTCATTGCCATCCGCATCCGCAATAGCTGCGCGAATGAACTCAATGGCCTCCGAAGAAATGTAATTCTCGATGTTCATAATTCCAAAAATCACCCGATGATTTCGCCGTTGCCCTCTGAACGACTCTCTGTGGCAAAATGCAACATTTTTGACCCCACGACTTTTTGACCATTGGCGTCAGGCTCAAAAGGCTCACGGCTTCAAATGAATGTGAAGCCAATCGATCAAAAACTTCTAATATAAATCACCAGTTGGAACAATTCCATTCCGTACCCCTAAGGGACCGCTCGACTGTTGTGCCAGCGATGCCTTGTTCTGATAAAAACGAAATGTTTACAAATCCATCAATGAAATGAAGGGCAAACGTCCCTTTAACCACAGCGTATCTGTTCTCGATGACAAATTCTACTGACCATTCATTATTCTAATAAAAACCTGGCAACACCTCCCACATCCACCTTTCAAGTGGCTACATGGTGCGCCCATTCATTGGAGCACAGCCAAATGGGTGCCACATTCCCTTTGAGCGACCAAAGCGATTGACCGCTGAGCAAGAGACCAAAGCTATAGCTCTCAATAAGAGAGGAAGAAATCCGATTCACCTTGCGATGCTTGCGTCGACGCCCAAACCCATTGGCGGAGGGAGTGCCCTGTCAGCCCCGGAATTTCCCATCGGGAACAAATGATTAGACAAAAGAGACTCCCACAATCGCAGAAGTTTATTTTTCGCGAGCTCAATCCCTGGCGCTCAATGCTCGCTACAAACCCAAAGGGCAGGCCACATGCAATATCATTTTTCAATCGTTACATGGCGGATCAATGGCCATAGTGTATCGCTGAGATTTTCAATTTCAATGGTAATGTCTGGATGTCTCGATTTGAACACCCGAAAAATCTCATCTGCGAACCCCTGGCCTATGGATTTCACCCCTTTGAAGTCCAGCACAATCACTTTAAACTTATCCAGGCCATACAATAGCCGTCGCGCCTCCGATCTGGATATATAGGCATCATAAAACAATTTGACGAACACTTTGGTCTTTTCAAATCGATAATCGAATTCTTCGGGAGCGAATGCGGCAAAAATGGCCTCCAATTTTCGCCTCGATTTTCTGCTGATCGTGAATCGCGCCTCCGTCCCCTGGATCGATTTCCGCTCCTCCAGAAATAGGTCCCTTTTCTTATTATCGAACGTGAGACAGATCTGATGGGAGCGAAGCTGAAAGATGTCCGCCGATTTTGAGGTAAAAAAGATGCCTTCGCCGCTGTGCCGCTCTCTCATGGTAGTCGTCTTCCCCTTGATCAGTTCGCCCACAGCAGCATTCTCGTCTGGCAAATTGAATTTCCGAAAGATCGAATAAAAAACCCCAATCCCATAATCCCGAATGATAAATTGAAAATCGTATGGATCGATCCGGAGATCGATGGTGCAGGTCTGGGACTCGGAGTGCTCGATCGCATTATTGAGCATCTCGCTAAACGCATAGTGAATGATATGCCACGTTGGTTCAGTGACCTTTGTCCGAAGTCCCACACTTAATGCCAATTCTTGGAATACTCGATCTTCCTCAAGATCCGCGAGGCGATACTCTTTTCGAAGCGAATTGACCGAGGCGACCCGACGGCTTGTCCCGACCCGATATTGATAGCTTGCATTTTTGGTCGCTCCAGTTTTGATGATTTGGGATTGAGCAATTAGGTTCTTAATATGTTTGTTCAATGCCTGGCGCGAAACCCCAAGATGCGCGCATAGTTCGCTCCCAGTCGCTGACCCATGAGTTTTCAGATATTCAAGAATTTTGTCTTTGGTTGTCATAAAGAAGTGTCAACTTATTGTCAACCATATCCATATTTTTTTGTCAATACAAAATAGCAAATTGTCTACTAATTGTCAACAGTTTTTTTGATTATTTGTCAACAACGCATCGGAAATTTTGGATGCTCGCGCTTTTGACCTGTGGTTCATGCCATGGACTTTTTAAGAAGGACATTAGATCTTTGTCGTAGAAGCCTTGGAATGGTGGTCGGTCCCCTGTGGGAGTCCTATTCGCTTGTTGCAAAATGACACTTTCATTTTTCAACACCATTTTTTGATTTAAAATAGCGAAAGCTGAGCGGTGGGACGCAGCAGATCGGCATCGTATCCCTCCCGTCGCAGATAATGGACAAAGCTATCAAAACCATGTGTGATGAATACCTTTTCTGGTTGCACCTGATGGACAAATTCCAGCAATTGATTGAAATCGGCGTGATCGCTGAACGCCAGAGCCTCGTCGGCGCCGTAGCGATATTTTGCCCCTGGGTCAATCGCCCATCCAGTCAGGATCAGCTTGCGCGTCCGCCAGATTTTTTTTACCGTATGGCTATTGGCAAGATGGGGCGGCAGTAATAGTACCCGCTCGCGCAAGTCCTCTCCCTGATAGACCTGATAATTCTTGAAACGGATCCCATGCTGTTCATAGATCGCCACGATAGGATAAATCGAAGCGTGGATGCTGACCTGATAATCCAGATCGCCCAATAACTTCAGCGCTTCCTGCGATTTGCCCAGGGCATATCCCATGATGACCGGTACAATACCGCTCTGAAAGCATCGCTCGATGAATTTCGTCAGCCGCTCGATGATCTCCCATTCCCGAGGAAAAACATATTGTGGCGCGCCAAAAGTGCTCTCCATGATCAGGATGTCAGTCTGGTGCACCTCCAGCGCGGCCGCCGTTTGGTTCTTGCCCGGCTTGAAATCCCCAGTGTAGATCAGCCGGGTGCCACCGCGCTCGATCCGAATTTGCGCCGAGCCCAGCACATGGCCCGATGGCAATAGCTCCATGGTAAAATCATCCATCCGATAAAGCTGATGGTATTCCAACGGAACACCAGCTATCTTGCGATGCCGCAATCGCATCAGGCTGAGCGTGGCCGGCGTGGCCAGCACCTGATCGTGCCGCCGAGCATGGTCGGAATGGGCATGGGAGACGAACGACAGCCCCACCCGTTTGCTGGCATCCAAATAGAGCCTCGATTCGCTGACCCGGATGCCGTTGCTATCGACTTCGAACATAGCTACCAATTCGGCTATTTGGATTCTTTCAATTCGTTTTTTAGCCCCAGTGCAGCTAAGCTGCAAGGGAATGAAGCAGGAGCTTAATTTCTAATTGACCTAATTGATCGAATTGAACTAATTGATTTAAATAATGTCCGATGGCTAATAGCCAATTAAACGAAAGATAAAAAGCTAGAGCTTTGGTCCTTCGGATGTTTTTGGATCATTCGCCTGTTGGCCATAAGTGCCAACCTTAAATAATACTGGCCACAAAGGCACAAAGGCGCGAAGCATTTGCGAGCAATTACCTTATGAAACGAATCTATGGCCAAAGAATTCGATGACAACGGAGCGCTTTTTAGCCGTATTTTCTAAAAGGCAATCTGATTTCTGTATGTCTTCGAGTCTTGGTGGCATTACCTATACTTAAATTGACACCAAGAGCCAGTTGGCGAATGATCTTTTGTTGTCCCAAATGCTCAATGAGCAATCCTGTTTTGGACGTGGGTGTTTTTCAATCAGGCAATAAGTTTTCAGCGATCACGGATTTTGATAGGTTGCTGAATTTTCCATCACCCGAATATACAAGACCAATTCAAAAAACCTTTTTGACCTTAGTAACCAACTGGATCCGCGAACGATTTGACCTTATTCGCTTCTGGTTGTATTTTGCTGACCAAAATGCCAAAAGGGAAATCCCATTTGGGACAAGAAAGGATTGCTGCAAAAAAATGCACGATTAATTTGATACTGAAATTTCGCAACTGAGCCATGACGATGGACAATTATAACCCTTTGCCCACGAAATACACGGAATGACACGGACTCCAAAAAGCAAGAAGCGCTTCAAGTTTTTTTCCGTGTGTTCCGTGTTTCCGTGGGACTTATTACAGGCCGATTCCCGCACTGGTCCCTATGCATTTTTAGAGCTGGGGCTTCGTTGCAGCCGTTAGAGCTGGCTGACCCAGTAGCAGGCGCTTATAGCCAGCGGAGCGAAGTAATCCCTGCTGCCATCGTCGGGCGAGCGCATCGGCTCTCGCGCTCAGGTGAAAGAATCATCCATGTTTCAATCGAGCGAGGATTTCCTGATAGAGCTGCTGGCGATTATCGGGTCGCAGGGTCAGGATCGTCACATCAGGCCGAACTTTGATCTGCCGGACCAGTGGCAGATCGGCCAGGGTGATGCTGCCCAGCACTGGCACCGGCGCATCCAGCGCCCGAACAACCACCTGCTGGAAACCCCGGGAAAAAAGCTCCATCTTCCCGATCTCATCGATGACCACCAGCTCGGCCCCAGCAATGGCCTCCTCCAGGCAAGGGATGATGACCCGATCGATATTTTCCAGTTGCACGAAATACTTGCCCAGGCGCTGCGGCGTTCTCCGAGCCACATGGGCCAATAGCGACCTTTTGCCATCTAGCGTCACGATCTCGAAGCCCACACGACCGCCGCGATCCTCCCGGATCTCCCGAGTATAAAACCCCTGGCAGGGGCGCCCAAGGTCCGCCACCACCTTCTGGATAAGCGTGGTCTTGCCAACCCCAGGTTGGCCGGTGATTAGAATATTCATGGTTCCAGCAAGGACATTGTTTGCCACTGACCGGTCGCTTAAAAGCGATCGGTTAGTAATTTCTTTATTCTAACTGACCGGTCGCTGCAAGCGACCGGTCAGTAGTTTCTTGACCCTAACTGACCCGTCGCTTTCAAGCGACCGGTCAGTAGTTTCTTGACTCTAACTGACCGGTCGCTTTCAAGCGACCGGTCAGTAGTTTCTTGACCCTAACTGACCCGTCGCTTTCAAGCGACCGGTCAGTTAGGTTTTAAATTCCATTCAAAATCCATCGAACAGCATATACCTGATAATTTGCAGCAAATTTTCCGACCACAATTGCCGAATCAAAACGGCAAGCAGCACTGCCTGGCACAGCAGAAAGAACATGCCGGCAGCCAGGGCTTTGATAGTTTGCGTCTCCAGCATAATCGCAAAAAATGCAACTACGGCTCCGAATCCCAGGAACAAGAAGAATGGCTTGATGATCAACGGCACATGATAAACCGCCGTGCCCACCAGCCAGGTCAGCAGAAGGATCGCCGCTCCCAGCGCAGCCAGATCTTTTTTGGG
>Ga0209018_1000032_pt1 | contig 121524 bp, 114 predicted proteins | sample YNPBryBLVA2012_FD_185814 | JGI IMG/M metagenome (GOLD analysis project Ga0209018, IMG submission 185814) | Anoxygenic and chlorotrophic microbial mat microbial communities from Yellowstone National Park, USA - YNP Bryant BLVA 2012 (SPAdes)... ... | reverse complement strand
GCCAGAGCCACGTCCGCCGAAAGATCCTTTTCCGCCATGGGCCTCCTCGCTCGCTCGAAGCCGACTCCGAACGTTGGGGTAGATTACCCCCTAAAGACTAGGCCGAAATAAAGACTGGGCCGAAATGCTCACCCGCGGAAGCCTCCCCGGTCCCGATCCCAGCGCCACACGGCGACGCGGCTTCACCCTGGTGGAGCTGATGGTCGTCCTCGCCATCGTGGGTCTGCTCACGGTACTGCTGTTCCCGGTCTTCGCGCGGGCGAAGCGCGCCGCGCAGGAGATCGGAAGCCTCTCGAACATGAGGCAGATGGGCTTGGCGCTGGCGATGTACGCGGCCGACCACGAGGGGTGGTTCCCGCCGGTCAAGGAGAACCTCGCCGACCCCCGAATGACCACCTGGGTGGACGAGGTGCAGCCGTACACGAAGGCGCGGCTGCTGCGACGGTCCCCGCTGGACGACTCGCCGGCTTGGGGCGATCTGGCGAACCCCAGGCTGACCTCCTACGGCCTGAACGCCTACTTCGACGTTCGGCATCCGCCGTACTTCGGCTGCTCCCTGGACGAGACGGTGCGGCCGTCGGATACGGTGGTGGTTGCCGAGCTGCGCGTACGCCTTCTGGGTTCGGATTTCCTCGTTCGGGGGGACCACTTCCATCCGCAGTACTACGGCAACCCGGCGCGCGTCGCCAACGCCCGCTTTCAGACGCTGCAGTGGGATCCTGTGCGCCGTCTGCCCCGGATGACCGTCTTCGACGAGCAGACCCTGGTCGGCCCGTACATCTTCGCGGACGGCCACGCGGCGCGGGTTCCCTGGCCCGCGCTCTGGAGGCAGCAGGACGGCGAGCCGCCCGCGCGGGACCGCCTCGATCCCCGCCGCTCCGAGGATGGAACCTGAGAGAATTGACAGTGTGCCTTTGCCGCCCGGATGCCCGAAGATAAGCGGGGAAGGGGTAGCGCGAGCATGTCTGCGGCGGAGTTGGGTGCGTTGATGCTTCCTGACGGGAGGCTTCCGAGGGTGTTGATCGCGGAGGACGATCCGGTCTCGTTCCTTGTGCTCCGCAAGACCCTCGAAGGCAAGGGTTTCGAGGTGGATGGCGCGAGGGACGGGCTGGAGGCGCTCAACGCCTTCCGCTGCGGCGTGCACCGGATCGTGATCTCCGACTGGATGATGCCTGAGCTGGACGGCGTGGACCTCTGCCGACAGATCCGGGCCATTCCCGAGCCCTACACGTACGTCATTCTGCTCACGGCGAAGACGCAGAGGGAGGATCGCGCGGCGGCCTACGAGGCCGGGGTGGACGACTTCCTGAACAAGCCGCTCGACCGAGACGAGCTCTTTTCCCGCCTGAAAGTGGCGATGCGCATTCTGGCGGCGGAGGACGACCTGCTTCGGCAGCGGCGCCACCTGATGGACGTCGCTCAGCGGCTGGAGTTCGCCAACCAGAACCTGGCGGCGGCGTCCAAGCGCTTTGAGGAGCTGTTCAGCGGCCTGCCGGTCTCCGCCTTCACCTTCGACGACCAAGGGCTGCTCTTCGAGTGGAACAAGCGGTCCGAGGCGCTGTTTGGGGTCTCCGCCGCCGAGATTCTGACGCGGAGCGTGGACGAGGTCTTCCCGAACGCCGACGGCCAAGGATGGCTCCAAGGGCGGTACCGCGACGTCTTCAACGGGACGGCGATCTCTGGAATCGAGTGGACGTTCAGCCGCAGCGAGAAGGAGGTCTTTGAGCTCAGCTCCGACCTGCTTCCGATCCACGGCCCGAGAGGGCAGATCACCGGGGGCATCGCGGTGAACGTGGACATGACGGAGCAGAACTCCGCGCGGCGGCTGATCGTGTCGCAGATGGAGACCATCCGCAAGATCGCAGACGAGCTGGCGGAGGAGAAAGCGAAGCTCGAGGAGGCGAACGAGCGGCTGGAGAGGCTCGCGCTCACGGACGGCCTCACGGGGTTGCCGAACCACCGGCACTTCCAGGAGGAGTTGGACCAGGCTTGCAAGCGGGCGGAGCGCGACGGCCGGCCCGTGAGCCTGCTCATGCTCGACGTGGACTTCTTCAAGCAGTTCAACGACACGTTCGGGCACCCCGCCGGCGACGAGGTCCTTCGGAGGGTGGCTGCGATCCTTGCGGAGTCGGTGCGCGGGTCGGACGTGCCGGCGCGCTATGGCGGCGAAGAGTTCGCGGTGATCCTCCCGAACACGGACGGCGCGGCGGCGATCGAGGTCGCCGAGAGGATCCGGGCGGCGGTTGAGGCGGAGCCCTGGCCGAAGCGACAGGTGACGGTTTCGGTCGGCGCCTCCACGCAACGGGGCGACCGGCTGAGCTCGAAGCTGGCCATCTCGGAAGCCGACGAGGCCCTGTATCGGTCCAAGAAGCAGGGAAGGAACCGGGTGACCCATTTCGATCACCCGGTTCCTAGCGAGGCCGAGCACGCGGCGTAGGGGCGCCTACTTCAGCACGGTCTTCGACACGATCTCGCCGTCGGTGGTCATCTCGTAGACCAGCGGCACGCCGGTGTCGAGGTTCAGCTCGAGCACTTCCTTCTCGCTCAGGTTGTCGAGCTTCATCACGATCGACCGGTTCGAGTTGCCGTGCGCCACGACGAGCACGTTCTTGCCCTGCTTGATGTCGCCCAGGATGGCGCGCTCGAAGAACGGCAGCGTGCGCTCGGCGGTGTTCTTCAGCGCCTCGCCGTTGGGCGGCGGAATGTCGTAGCTCCGGCGCCACAGATGGACCTGCTCGTCGCCGTACCGCTTGGCGGTTTCGGCCTTGTTCAAGCCTTGCAGGTCGCCGTAGTGGCGCTCGTTCAGGGCTTGGTCGCGGATGATGGGCACCTTGACGCCCATGGTCTCCAGGATGATGTCCAGCGTGCGCTGGGCCCGGGTTAGGGCGCTGGTGTAGGCCACGTCGAACTGCATCCCCTTGAGGCGCTCGCCAGCCTGCCGCGCTTCGAGCTCTCCCTGCTCCGTGAGGGGGACGTCGACCCATCCGGTGAAGCGGTTCTCGAGGTTCCAGAGCGATTGCCCGTGTCGGACCAAAACCAGTTTCGGCATGGCCCGAGGATACTCCGTCCCAGCTCCGCCTCGCTCAGAGATCGAACTCCAGGGCCTCGCCGCAAGGCTCCCCGACGATCTTCCCTTCGGCGGCCACCCGGCGGCCCTTGACCCACACGAGACTCGGCCAGCCGAAGAGAAGCTCTCCCTCGAAGGGGCTCCAGCCGCACTTGGAGGCGAGCATCGACCTCTCCACGACGCGCCCCTCGTTCGGGTCCAGGAGCACAAGGTCCGCGTCGAAGCCCGGCGCGACGCGTCCCTTGCCTCGGATGCCGAACAGATCCGCCGGCCCCTCGCACACGAGCCGCACGACCTGCTGCGGGCTGAGGAACCCCTCCCAGCAGAGGTTCAGTAGGGCCGGCAGAAGCGTCTGGACGCCGGGCATCCCGCTGGGCGACTTCGGGTAGGGGCGCGCCTTCTCCTTCAGCGTGTGCGGAGCGTGGTCGCTGCCGACGACGTCGAACACGCCGTCCAGCAGGGCCGCACGTAGGGCCGACTGGTGCCAAGAGTCTCGGATCGGCGGGTTCATCTGGGCGAGCGTTCCCAGCCGTTCGTAGCAATCCGGGGCGTAGAGAATCAGGTGTTGCGGGGTGACCTCCGCCGTGACGTCGACCTTTCGAGCCTTCGCCTCCGCGACGATCCTCGCCTCGTCCGCCGTGCTCACGTGCAGCAGGTGGACCGGCCGCCCTGTGCGCTCCGCGAGGCGCAGGAGCCTCCGCGTGGCAAGAAGCGCCGAATCCACGTCGCGCCATTCCGGATGGGCGGACGGGTCGGCCCGCTCCTCCGCGATCGGGCGGCGCTCGCGCAGGCGCGCCTCGTCCTCGGCGTGGACGGCGACCCTGCGCCGTCCGTTGCGCAGCACGAGCTCCAGCGTGGCGTCGTCCTCGACCAGCAGGTCGCCGGTCGAGCTGCCCATGAAGACCTTCACGCCGCAGCAGGCGGGCCGTAGTTCCAGGTCGCCCAGCTGGGCCGCGTTCTCCGCTGTAGCGCCAACGTAGAAGGCGAAGTGCGCGTAGCACCGACCCGCGGCCCGTCGGGCTTTGTGCTCCAGCGCTTCCGCCGAGGTGGTGGCGGGAGAGGTGTTGGGCATGTCGAAGAACCCCGTGACGCCTCCCAGCACGGCGGCGCGGCTGCCCGACTCCAGGTCCTCCTTGTGCTCGTTGCCGGGTTCCCGAAAGTGGACCTGCGTGTCGATCGCTCCGGGGAGAAGCCAGGCGCCGGCGGCGTCGACCTCCTCCCAGGCCCGCGCCGTGGGCAGGGAACCGACTTCCTCGATGACGCCTCCCCGAACGGCCACATCAGCTCGGAGCGACCCTGCAGAGGACCAGACCTCGGCGTCCCGGATGATCAGATCGTAGCGCACGCCTGATTGTGGCAGGCCAGCCTGCCGACAATGAGGGCAAGGATGGTCTCGCTGGTGGCGGGTCTCGCGCTGTTGGGATCGGCTTCGCCGTTCGCGTTCGGCGAGGAGCCGGACGCGGCCGCCTTCCGCGAAGGTGTGGACCTCTGGCGAGCGGGCAAGGGGATCGAGCGCACCCTCGGGCCGGAGCGGGCCGTCCTGGCGGTCTGGTTCGACGGTCGGATCCGACAGGCTGCGGACGTGGCCGTCTGGGTGTCGCCGAAGCTGGTCTCCCGGCGGCTCGGATACCTCTCGGCCAGCCGCAGAATGACCGCCGAGCAGGTCCTCTCCGCGTGGAGGGAGGCCGCAGACCGGTTGGACGGAAGGCTCGCCTTCGCGGTGAGGCTGTGCGCGCTGCGGCGACGGGGATGGGACGGCGAGGAGGGCCCACCGGCCGACGGCACAGCGCTCCGCAGCGTTCTGTGGCTGCTGACGAGCGGCCCCGGACTGCCCGAGAGGCACCGCCAGCCGGACGCGCTGCCCTGGGAGCCGACGGCGCCTCCCGCCTACCGTTCGGTCCCATCCCCAGAATGGCCGTTCCAGACGGAGGCGCGGCCGGCGGAGCCGCTCTGGATGGGTGCCTTCCGCGAGGCGCGGGACGCACTGGCGCTTGACCCACTGGCGGTCTGCCCGGCGAGCTTGGGCCAAGCACGGGCGGGGTGCCCCTCGCCGCTGGGAGGCAACTTCGGGGCTCTGTTCTGGCTGGAGGCGCCAACGGAGGGCCTGAGGCTGCATCCGGAGGGCTTCGAGCTTCGGTTGCTGGTCGGTGGGCGGGAGAGGGTGGCCGCCTTCCGCTGGAATCCCGTCGGCCGCGTCCGTTGACGGCCCCGCGGCTCGGCTTCGGTATACTCTGCCGAGCAGTCGTCGCCCGGAGGCGTTTCCTTGCGTTCTAGAAGCTATCTGTTCCTGCTCGCAGTCCTGGTGCTCGCCGGTCTTTCGGCGTTCTTCTACTCCCGGACCCAGTACAACCTCGGTCTGGACGTCCGAGGCGGCGTCCGGTTCACCTTCCAGATCGCGGATCTGAAGCCGGAGCAGCGGGCTGAGCTGCCTCGGATCCGCGCCAACGTCAAGCGCATCCTCCAGAACCGCGTTGGAGCGCTGGGCGGCGTGCAGGAAGGCACCGTCCAGGACAAGGGCACCGACCAGTTCGTGGTGGAGATTCCGGGCTACACGAACGTCGAGGAGGCCCGCAAGCTGCTTTCGACCACGGCGAGCCTCAAGTGGTACCACGCGCGGAACGTCTCCACGGAGCTGGCCACCCGGCGCTACGACGTCGGCCCGACGGAGAAGGTCGGCGGAAGCAACGTGGTGACCTTCGTGCGTCACTTCGACCCCGAGGGGAAGCCGATCCGGCCAGGCGATCCGGAGTACCTCGAGATCATCCAAGGTTGGGACTTGATCCTCCAGGGCGACGACCTGGCGGAGGCGCGCGTGGTGCCGAACCCGCGAGGCCAGGGGTTCATTCCGGCGATGCGCTTCTCCGCGACCGGAGCGCCGAAGATCGAGCGCTGGACCCGCAGGTATCAGAATCGGCGCGAGAACTTGGCGGCGGTTCTGGACAACCAGGTGATCAACATCGCGCCGCTCGAGCAGGGAGCCATCATCCGCGAGGAGGGCGTCATCCAAGGGCAGTTCGAGACGGAGTACGTCAAGAGGCTCGTGGAGCTGCTGAACTCGGGCGCCCTGCCCGTCGACCTGAAAGAACTCAGCAGCCAGAAGGTCGACCCGACCATCGGCGCCCAGGCGCTGGACAGCATCGTTCGCGCCGGAATCGCGTCGTTCATCGCGATCTCGCTGTTCCTTCTGCTGTACTACGTGTTCCCGGGCTTCGTCGCGCTGCTGGCGCTGTTCCTGTACACGCTGTTCACGCTGACGGTGCTGAAGATGCTGGGGGCGACGTTCTCGCTCGCCGCCATCGCCGCGTTCATCGTGTCCGTGGGCATGGCGGTCGACGCGAACATCCTCGTGTTCGAGCGGATGAAGGAGGAGCTCCGCGGGGGACTGCCGCTCAACAAGGCGATCCATCTCGGCTTCAAGCGCGCCCTGCCGGCGATCGTGGACTCGAACGCTTGCACGATCCTGACGTCCCTCGTGCTCGCGAACCTGGGCACCGGTCCCGTCAAGGGTTTCGCGAGCACACTGATCATCGGCGTGGCGATCTCCCTGTTCACCGCCGTCACGGTGACGCGGTCCTTGTTGCTGTTCTTCGTCGGTTCCGGCATCGGGACGGACCCCAAGTGGTACGGCCTGAATCGCCAGTGGTTCGGAGAGTCCATCGAGCGGTCGGCGGAGCACAAGCCGCTCCAGGTGATCGCCAACTGGAAAGGGTACATCAGCTTCTCCGTGCTCACCATCTTGGTCGGACTGCTGTTTATCGGGATGGGCGGGATCAAGCCGAACGTGGAGTTCCAAGGCGGCTATGAGATCAACTTCAAACTCGGCGAGCGCAACCTGACTTCGAACCAGATCGTCGCGACGCTCGAACGGAACGGCGTGCGCGGAGCCACCGTGAAGGTCCTGCCCGAGCAGCGCTTGGCGAGCGTCACGGTTCCCGAAACCCGGGAGCTGGAGGCCGCCGGGCCGGCTGCGCTGGATCAGCTCGCCCAAAAGGCCGGCTTCACGAAGGAGGACGTCGCGGAGTTCACCAAGGTCGGTCCCACAGTTCAGAAGGAGACCGTCCAGAACGCGGTGCTTGGCGTTGTGTACAGCGCCCTGCTGATCGTGGTGTACTTGGCGATCCGCTTCGGCGTGGCGATGGGCGGGTTCCTGACCGGCCTGCGGTTCAGCTCGGCGACCATCGTGGCGCTGGTGCACGATACGTTGATCGTGCTGGGCATGGCGGCGCTGGTCGGGTATTTGGCCAACTGGCAGATCTCGGCGCTCTTCATCACCGCGGTTCTCACCATGATCGGCTTCTCCACGCACGACACGATCGTGATCTTCGACCGAATACGCGAGAACCTGCGCCGGCCGCATTCGGGGGAGACCTTCGAGAACCTTGTGAACCGGTCCATCACGCAGTCGTTCGCCCGGTCGATCAACACGTCGTTCACCGTGATCCTCACGCTCGCGGTGCTGCTGATCTGGGGCTCGTCGACGACCGACCTCAAGTTCTTCAACCTGACGATGCTCGTCGGCATCGTGTTCGGCACGTACTCGTCGATCTTCATCGCATCGCCGGTGCTCTACGGCATCGACCGCTGGATCATGCGGAGCAAGGGCGAGGACGCAGGCCTGATGGCGATCACCGCCAAGGAGCAGCAATTCGCCCAGCGCGTGGTGAAGCCTGCGGAGAGCGTGGACGCGGCACCGACGGACTTGGAGACGAAGGCGGGCCAGTACGGCCAGATCCGCCGTCGGCGCCGTGCCTCCGAAGCCAGCCGGTCGATCTCGGAGATCGACGAACCCTAGGGGCGAGGGGACTCAGTCGAAGAAGACCATGCGGGCTTCCGGCGAGCCAGCCGGAAGCCCGCTTTCCTGCAGGGTGCCGACCAAGAACTCCAGCTGCTGCTTCATCCACTCCCGCCGGGAACCGTCCACCAGGTTGCCCTCGTCGTCGATGGCCAAGCTGCGCTGCAGCCGATCCACCGCGTCGACGGTCTCGAAGAGAGCATCCAGGGTCCACAGCGGGACCGGGTTTCTCGCGACGCGGATGCCCAGGTCCACGGCGGCGACCTTGCCGCGCCCAGCCTGGGGATCGGCCGAGGCCTGCGCCTCCAACAAGGGCTCCGGCCACCCGGGGTGCAACAGGGTGAAGCGGTCGCGGTCCTCCGAGAAGCCCAAACCGCGCAACAGGCTGAAGACGCGTTCGGCATCGTACCAGCCTTGCGCGGGTCGGACGGTCACAGCCACGGAGGCGTCCAGGGTTTCCCGAAGCTCCTGCAGCCCGCGGACGCGCTCGTCGACGACCTCCGGCGGCGTGAGCGGCATGGCTACCCGCTCCAAGCCGGAGGCCAGGCGCTCGGCCACGTGGAACAGCCGCTCCGCCGAGCGGGAGGTGAGGTGCCCGCGGCGGTCGAGGTACGGCCATGCGAGCGCCAGCGAGTCGTACAGCACGGCGCTGTCCGCCGGTGTCAGGATGCGCCAAGAGGCGTCGTTCGGCGCCATGGCGTAGGCCATCGGTCTGCCGAGGGCCTCGAACCACGGATGCGAGAACAGCTCTCGCGCCTTCAGGCCGGGCAATTGGCGAGGACCGACCAGCTCCACCACGAACTGCACGGCAACGCGCGGGCCGGCGGACTCGACGGGCCGGGGGATCGGCGGGAGCCTCAATCGAGGTACTCCAGCTCCTGCAGCATGCGGGGGTTCATTCGCCAGCCCTCCCGGACCTTCACGAACAGCTCGAGGTACACCTTGCGCCCCAAGAGCTCCTCGATCTCCTGCCGTGCCTTGGTGCCGATCGTCTTGATGAAGCGCCCTTGGTGGCCGATGAGGATGGCCTTCTGGCTCTGCTTCTCCACGATGATCGAAGCGGAGATGGCGAGCACGCCCGTGGGGTCCTCGGGCTCCTCCCACGCTTCCACCACCACCGCGGTCGCGTGGGGTACCTCCTGCTTGGTGGCGTTCAGGATCTTCTCACGGACCAGTTCCGCCGCCATGAAGCGCGCCGACTGGTCGGTGAAGTCGTCCGGGTCGTAGAGGGGCGGCCCCTCGGGAAGCCGCTCCACGATCTGTCCGACCAGCTTGTCCACGTTCGTGCCGTCCAGCGCGGTGGTCAGCATGAAGTCGATCGCCCCGAGGGCGTTCACGTAGTGGTCGACGGTTTTCTGGACGTGCTCGGGCCGGAGCCGGTCCATCTTGTTGATGCAGACCAGCACCGGCACCTGCTTGGGTTTCGGCACCGATTGCACCATGCGGATGATCTCCGCGTCGTCCTCGTCCGGCCGCTTGGACCCATCGGCGACGAAGACGATCAAGTCAACGTCCGACAGGCTGGTGCGGGCGGCCTCCACCATCGCCCGGCCGAGGCGGGTGTGGGGCTCGTGCACGCCGGGCGTGTCCACGAACGCGATCTGGAACTCGTCGGTGGTGAGGATGCCCACGACGCGCTTGCGGGTGGTCTGGGCCTTGTTGCTGACGATCGACACCTTCTGGCCGACGATCTGGTTCAGCAAGGTGCTCTTGCCGGCGTTGGGCTTGCCGATCAGGGCAACGCGTCCGCTCCTATACGCCATGGCTCACTCGCGCCGACGGAAGATCACATTGAGCCCCAGGGTGTCATCCGGATCGAGCAGCGGCTTTTCCGCGGTCTCCACCGGTTGGTCCTCAACGGCGGGGCGCGACTCTGCCGCGGTGGACTTCCGCCGCCTCCTCCGCCGCGACCCGGGCGTCTGCTGGACGGGCTCCGGCTCCTCCTCCAGTTCCTCGACGATCTTGGGGCGGAGCATCCACTCCTCGGCGAGTTCGTCGAGGCTGGCACCCTCGATCCACTCGTCGAGCTTCATGATCGGCACGTCGAAGTCGGCGGCGTCCGACTCGATCGTGTTCTCGTCGCGCGGCGGAATCTCCGGGAAAGCCAACGCCTGCTCGAAGTCGGTGCGGAGGAGATGCTCGATCTCCAGCTTGGGTCCGACCAGGAAGAGATGGCTGGAGCCGTCCTGTCCGTGGAAGCGCAGGTTCGTCGATTCCTCGGCGACCCACTCCCCCGAGAGCAGGTTGAAGGCGGACCACTTGCCCGGCAGGGCCACCGTCCTGGGACCGCTGCCCGAGCAGTGCACCAACAGGAAGGGAGGCCGCACATGCACCACGTCGTCCTGGAAGTTCCAAACGTGCGCCCCGGCCAACTGGCCCAAGGCCCGGATCAGCGAGGGCGTCACCACGGGCTCGCCCAGGAACACCGACTTCCAGCGCGTGGAGCGGTCGCCCTCCTTGCCGAACTCCCGCATCAGGAAGCTCGGCAGGCCGGTCTGCGTGTACTCGCCCAACACCACGGCCTCCTCGGGAATGCCGCAGTAACTGGGTTCGAAGAGCGTGCGCCCGATATGCTCCCGATCGCCGAACGCCTCGCACAAAGGATGCCGCCGGTGCAGGATGGTCGTGCCGGTCTTGCTGCTGAACGGTTGCGGCTTGAGGGCGATGCCCGTCACCTCGCGGGCGCGCTCCAGGCTCTCCCGCCCCGATTCGAACAGGCTGGCCGCATAGAGCCAGAACAGCACCTTGTCGTCGCGCTGAAGCCTCTGCTTGATGGCGCTGCGCAGCTCCTGACGGATGTCCCAAGCGTTGACGAAGATGTAGAGCTTGCTCTCGGGGAACGTCTCGCGGTGCGCAAGATCGCTCAGCAGGTAGAAGCCCGCGCTGAGGCCGGACCGTAGGACGGCCTCCCTCACGTTCTGGACGAGGATCTGGAACGCTTGGGCGTCGACGAGGTAAGCCAAGGCGCGTTCGTCGATGAACACCGCGGCGTCCGGCTCGGAAACCGGCGCCACCATGCCGATCTGGAGGCAGTCCCGCAGCCTCTGCGCCCTCTGCCACACGCTGGAGGTCTTCAGCCACCCGTTGCCCCGCAGGTCCATCCAGCACACGCCGTGCGAGTGGCACAGGGCCGAGCCGGCGCCCCTCCAATGGACGGCCTCGAGCGCCTGCGGAGTGCGGATCACCGGATTGAACTCGTCGGGGTCCAAGCCCTCCCCGAGCGAGGTCCGGTAGTCCTCCTCGCTGATGAACAGCTTGCCGTTCAGGTTGAAGGAGTCGATCGGGCTGGGGAACGGCGCGCTGCCGCCGGGCTCGCGGCTCTTGTAGCTGGGCGGACCGGAGATGTAGTCGATCTCGCGCGTCCGGAGAATCTTGCCAAGGCTCAGGTGCCCGCTGTCGGGGTGCGACCACTCGAAGGTGTAGCCGTAGCAGACGCCGACCAGGAACCACCCCTCCGAGGCCTCCTTCACGGCGTAGGCCAGGTCTGCGAGCCGAGCCGCCGTGGCGTCGCTGAGGAACAGGTGGTAGTCCACCCACCGCCTGTCCTTGCGGTTGGCTCGGACGAACTTGTCGGCCTGGTGGGAAGGCGGCTGGTAGGGGGGAACCTCCAGGTTGTCGAAGTCGACCCTGCCGTCGAACCATGCCGCGCGGAGAGCCACCACGTCTCCGAGGTAGCGCTTCTGCGCCCATCGGCAGAAGAGGTCCCGCGCGGCGTTGGAATCGTCGTAACCCGCTCCGTCCGGGTTGAACCACTCCCCTCGGTCGAGGTGCAGGCCGAGCACGCGGTCGGCGTTGGGCATCAGGCGCACCTGCCTCACGAACGCCCCGAGGCAGTCCTTGACCATCGACCAGTAGGCGTCGTCGCAGACCGAAGGCTCGGCCAGCTTGCCGTTCTGCAGCAGATAGCGGGCGTTGGGGTAGCGCTCTTGCCACCCCGGGGGCGCGACGAAGACGACCCGGAACAGCACTCTCGCCTCCGGATCGGCCTCCACGGCCTTCTTGAGCAGGTAGCCCGCCATGCGAACGGAGTCCTCGACCGCGGCGGGATCGGTGTCGAACTCCACCAAGAACGAGTGCAGGTGCAGGCCCGCCTCGCCCGCCATGGCGACCTGCTCGAACACGTTGCGCGCCTTGCGTTCGTCGGACGCATGGCCGAAGAACAGAATCGGCGGCACCGCCCGACCGCCCACGACCAGCATCGGGTTGCCGTCCTTGGTAACGATCTGCGGCGCTTCGGGCGGGGTCGGGATCGCGGGCCTCGGCGGAATCAGAGGCTCGGGCTTCTTCGGCTTGACGACCGGCGGCTCGGGGGCGGGCCCTTTGCGGGCAGCGGCCTTGCGCGGGGCAGGCTGCGTCTCTTCCGGGGGGCTCGGCTGGATGGCATCCAGCGCGGTGATCGGCTTCTGCACGCCGTCCCCTCGCTTGGAGCGCCTCGACCGGCGCGGAGCCTGCTTGGGTTCTTCGACCGGCTCCGGGGCCTCCTGCTTCTGTGGCTCCGTGTCCCTCCTCGCAGGGGGGCGCCAGAGAACCTGGGGGAAGGTCTCCCCCTCCTCCAAGAGGGCCGCCAGTTCCGGCACCGAAGCCGCGATGTCCCAGCGATCCTCGGCGGGCCGAGGCTCGTGCTCTCGAGCCGCCTCCGCAGGGGTCTCCTCGGGTTGCTTGCGCCTTCGACTCCGCTTGGCCTTGGGCTCCGGTTGCGGCGCTTCGGGAGACGGCTCCCGGCTCGAAGGCTCGGAGGGCTGCTCTCGGGCCGCCGTGTCGCCGGCCTGAGGTTCGCCGTGGACCGGCTCCGCTTCCTGCGCCGGTTCGTCGGTCGTCTTCTTGGCCCTGCGGCGGACGCGCTTGACCTTCTCCTTGATGATCTCGATGAGGGAGGGCGCCTCGGTGCCCGAGTCCTCGGCGGTGGCCTCGGCGGGGGCTGGCTCGGGCGTCTGCGGTTGCGTCGGGCTGTCGCTGTCTAGTTTCTTGCGTGGCATGGGTGAAGATCGATCGCTTTTCGAAGTTCCTGAAGGAGCTCCCTCGGGTGCTCGAAAAGGCGGTCCGGCAAGGAAGCCTCCAGCGACCTCCGATCTCCCGCTCCGTACGCCACGGCCCATGCCTCACAGCCGGCAGCCCGAGCGCACGCCACGTCGAACGTGGAATCGCCAACGAACACGACTCGGCCGGAGCTCACTTCCAGCAGGGAGCGCGCCAGAAGGGCGGAATCGGGCGATGGCTTGCCCCGTTCGACGTCTGTCGAACAGACAACGGCATCGACGCCCTCGACCCAAGGGTGACGGGTGCGGAAGGCCTCGAATTCGGTGCGGGTCTTGCTCGTGACGATGGCTGTGGGGATGCCGGAGCCTGGGCAGAGGTTCAGGAGCTCCTTCGTGTGTGGGAAAACCGCTTCCAGGTGACTGTGTGCCGCGAACCTGGTCTCGGCAAAACGGACGCGTTCTCGAATGGCATCCTCGCTCGGGGGCACCGGATCCAAGACGACCACCTGCTTGCTCAGGGGAAGGCCGACCATGGCCACGATGCGCTCGCGGGGCGGACGACGTCCGGCGTAGCGTTCCAAGGTGTCTCCGAGACCTGCGACGATCGCAGCGAGCGAATCCACAAGCGTTCCATCCAGATCGAAGAGAACCGCTCGGATCCGTCCCGAGGCCACGGTGGAAGCCATACCTGGACGGAGTATGGCAGATTCGGGTCCCCGCCGGCCGGGACAGCGGCAGCATCGCGGCGGATTTCCCTGAAGATTGCCGGGTGTTTGCCGATGATGTTCCTAGCGAAACATCGCTCAGGTTCCGCGAATGGACGTGGTCAACTCGGCAGCATCGATCGCCCTCGTGGCGGGAGTCACCGGCCAGGCGGCAGGTCCGGCTCCGGCGGCGGAGGGAGGCTTCGCGGAGATTCTCCTTCTGGAGCCTCCGCCACCAGGGGATCCCGCCCCGACGGCGGAGGTCGTCGGGGAAGGGGAGGTTGCGGCCACGGAGCCGAATGCTCGGCCGCAGGAACTGGACCCCAACCCCGAGGCGAAGGCCCGAAGGACGCGGAAGAAGTTCGCCATCGACCCGGCGGTTCTCGCGCCCTTGGCGGTCACCCAACCTTCGGCGAACGAGCCGCAAGCGCCAGTCGGTCCTTCCGGGGACGGTGCGGCGCAGGGCCGCGTGGCCGCAACGAGCGGCGTTTCCACGGTTCCGGCCGGGGTGCCCGCAGAGGGCTCCATCCCGGCGGGGCCGTCCGCCGCTCCCGACGATGCCGCCGCCAACAGGACGGAGCGCGTCGGGGCCGACCGGACCGCTCGGCGCTCGGGATCGCGGGGCGCGGAGCGAGCGGCGTCCGCGAAGGCGCCCGCATCAACTGTCACAGGCGTGGACAGCGGCGTGGCCTCCCCTATCCGGGCTGGGGCCGAGGGCACGACTCGGGCTAAGCCGTCCCAGCCGTCGGCGGAGCAAGCCGTCGAGGCTGCAGGAGCCGAGCAGCAGAGCCTGTCCGTTCAGGTCCACGAACCGGCCAAGGCGGCCGGTGGCTCTGCATCCGTGCGGGCACGGGCCGACCGGGCAACCGGCATCGGACCGACCGTCGAGGCGGAGCCGGGCGTGCGACCAATCCAGGCCGAGCAGGCGAGTTCGGGGGCGAGGCGATCCTCGCTTGAGCCGGCCGCTCCCGAGGGAACGACGATCACGGTGCTGGAGGCTCCGAATGCAGGGACGACTCGGGCAACGCGTCAGCCCGAACCCCGCGAGGGCGCTGGCGCTCGAGGTCCGATGGAGCTCACGGGCTTGGAGCCTCGGAGACCGAATGCGGCCCTGTCTCTGGAGCCCGACGGCGCCCCCTCGCACGGGTTCGGTTCTTCGGAAGCGTCGGAAAGCACGGTCGCAGTCCCATCGGCTCGGCCTGTCGCCACCGAGGAAGGGAGCGCCGGCCCTGGGACTTCGGATCGCGCAGAGGTCGCAACTCCCGCAGCTCGGCGCACCCTGGCTGCCGACGCCAATTTGAAGGCCGGCCAAGAGCCGGCACCCGTTCCGGCGAACGCCCGGTCGGGGCGACCAGCGAGCGATGCCGTACTCGAAGGTGAAGAGGGCAGTGCGAAGGCGGGGCAGACCCGGCAGGCCGGCTCCGCGCCGACGATGGACAGGCGCCTGACCGTCGATCGCTCGGACGGGAACGGAACACAGGAAGTGTCGGTCGACGGAGCCCGAGCGGCAAGCACGGTTCCTGCGGGCTCCGGTTCCGCGGCTGAGACGTCGGACGACAGTGGCCAGCCCCGGCCGACCGAGCAGAAGAGTGAAGGGGAGCCGGGCGGCCTGGCGGAGCCGACACATCCCACTGGACGAACTCATCCGGCCCCCAGCCCTGCGACAGAGGGCAGACAGGCTCGCCCGAATTCCGAGACCGCCCAGACTCGGCCCGTCGAGTCCCCGAACGGCTCGATGCAGGCTCGAGACGGCCGCACCGCGCAGGAGGTCGAAGTTGCGCAGGCTTCGCCGGCGGCGCAGGCGCCTAACCGCGATGCCGTCGACCCTGAAGGCGAGACGAGGACCGCAGTCGCGAGCGGTTCGGTGCAGCCCCGGCAGCAGGCTCCTCATGCCGCCGTTGGCCCCAAGAGGCTGTGGAACTGGACGAAGTGGAGCGCGGTGAGGGATGCGGCCCTCGCGCAGCTGGAGGCGGTCGACCTCGTTCCGCATCAAGGGACCCTGCCGAGCCAGCCGGCAGCGTCCGTTCGCGAGCCGTTGCTCGTGGCTCCAACGATGCTCGGCGCCAACGCCGCGCCGATCGCGCGGACGCGCAAGACGGGCACCGAGTCAGCCTTCGCCGGCGGCACGGAGCAGGCGCCGGCGGAGATGGCCGGGCGGCTCGGACAGGCCTCTACCAGTGGAGCCGCAGGAGCATCGCCCAGCGACCAGCAGGCTCCGTCCGTCGCCGTCGTCGACAGCCCGGAGGCGTCTCCTCTGAGCCAGGGCGAGAATGCGGCAGTGCAAGCCACGCAGCCCGCGGGGCCGTCCACGCCGAACGGCACGGCTGCACGCGACCAGGACTCGCCGGAGACCTCCGGTCGCCCCGAGGCCCGGCCGGTGGACAAGGCGCGTCGCGGAGCAGAGAAGGCCCAGGCGGTCCATCCTGCAGCGGCCGGCAACGCAGAGGTCTTGGGTACGGATCCTGCCACCCGTGCGCAGGCCGGCATCCGGGGAACCGCTCCCGTCGCACCTGAGACGCTCGAGGCCGGGAGCAGGGAACTCGACGCGCCAGCGACCTCGGAGGAGTCGCCGGTTGCAGCTCCCAGCGCCGCGCGCAACGGCGCAGAGACCGGTCCGTCCGCGGCGACGATCCCGGCGCCCTCTGTGGCGAGGACCGCCGACCGGAATCCAGCGGCGCAGGCGGAGGGCACCCCCGCTGTGGACGGCAGGACTCTGCGCCAGCTGTCCGACCGCATTCTCCTTCTAGCCACCTCGCGGAGGAAGGACGCCGTCGTGGTGCGGCTGGAGCCGCGCGACCTCGGCGTTCTCACGATCACGATCAACCAGGCGCAGAACCAGGTCGAGGCGACGGTGGCGGCCAGCAACGATCAGGTTCGCGCGGCGCTGCAGCAGAGCGCGCCAGCCCTGCAGCAGTCGCTGGAGACGAAAGGGCTGCAGCTGGCCTCCCTGAACATCGAGGCCCAGACGGGCGGCTTCGGGGGGTTCGGCGACCGCGCAGGCCAGCCGAACGCCGGTCCCCAGCAGCAACCCCTACCATTCCGGCTGAACCAGGGTTCGCCGGCGGTCGCCCAGCGGGAAGCGCCCCATAGCGACGCGCCATCGGCGGAAAAGGCGGTCGACTACCGAATCTAGGAGGATCCGAGAGCGATGTTTGCAGGAGCTGTGGAACCCTACGACGGCGCGGTCTACTACGGCGTCAAGCCGGCGACCGCGAAGAGCGAGCTGAACATGGAGACCTTTCTGAGGCTCCTCGTGACGCAGCTCACCAACCAGAACCCGCTGGAGCCGATGAACGATCGGGACTTCTTCGCCCAGATGGCCCAGCTCGGTCAGGTAGAGGGCCTGGAGAAGATGCAGAGCTCTCTCGACGTGCAGCAGGCCAACGAGCTGATGGGCAAGGTCGTCACGGCCTTCCGCCCGATGACGGAGAACAGCGACGGCGTGAACCAGACGGTCACCGGCGTCGTTCGGAAGGTGATCCTGAAGAACGGCGAGCGGTACGTCGGCATCGAGGAGCCCGGCGGGGGCCTCGTGGAGTCCAAAATCACGCAGATCCTCAGCATCAGCGAGGGGACGGACGTCTCGTCGGCGGCGGCGCTGCTCGGCAAGCGGGTCAGCGCGATCACCACGGCCGGCACGAAGGAGTCGCCGGTCTACCTGCCGGTGGTCGGGCAGGTGGTCGGTCTCCGGACCACGTCGCAGGGCGTGCAGCTGCAAGTCCGCAAGGACGACGGCCAGACGGTCTCCGTCGATCTCAGCGCGGTGCAGAGCATCACGCAATAGGAGCCTAGGAGCTTACGATGGACGCGAGGATTCAGAACGCAAGGATCGCCGAGAGGATCGCCCAGCAGCCCGTCGCGGCACCCCGACCGAACGCTCCGGCCACCGGGCCGCAGGGGGTCGGCTTCGAGGCGCTGCTGCAGGACCGGCTCAAGGTGAGCGGGCACGCTCAAACGAGGCTGCAGAGCAGGGAGATCCAACTCGGCAAGGATGAGTGGGAGCGCGTGCTGAACGGCGTCGAGCGCGCCGCGCAGAAGGGCGCCCGCGAGTCCCTGGTGATGTTGGATGACGTGGCGCTCGTGGTCAGCATCCGGAACCGGACGGTGATCACGGCGGTCGACAAGCAGCACCTGAAGGACAACGTCTTCACCAACATCGACAGCGCGGTCATCGTGTAGCGCTGTCCACGACGAGTCGTCATTGACCGAACACGGAGGCGGAAAGGCAGGATCGGGGTTCGGCCCCGAGTGTCGGCGAAACCCCAGACAGGGGCGAGCAGCCTCCGCAAGACCGAAACGAACCCAAGGAATAGGAGGCATCGAATGCTACAGGCACTGCTCGCTGGAGTCGCCAGCATCAAGGCGCAGCAGACGCGCATGAACGTCATCGGCAACAACCTCGCCAACGTCAACACCACGGCCTACAAGGGCTCCCGCGTCACGTTTCAGGACATGATCGCTCAGACGATCCGCGGAGCGGCGCGGCCGACCGACAGCCTGGGTGGCACGAACCCGCTCCAGTACGGGTTGGGCGTGTTGATCGGCGGCACCGACGTGAACAACGAGCAGGGCTCGCTCAATGCGACGAACCGCCCCACGGACCTGGCGATCCAGGGCAACGGCTACTTCGTCGTCTCGAACGGCGACCGCGTCTCGTACACGCGTGACGGCGCGTTCGAGCTGGACGCTCTGGGAGACCTCGTGCACCGGGCCACGGGCGAGCGTCTGCTGGGGTGGTCTGCGGACAGCTTCGGCAACATCGACACCAACCAGCCGATCGGCACCGCGTCGACGCTGAAGATCCCGGTGGGTGCATTGAACGCGGTGCAGGTCACTTCGCGGGTCGACTTCGCGGGCAACCTGAACGCCGCCGCGCCTCCCACCGAGGAGTGGAACACCATCGTTCGGGTGTACGACTCGCTGGGCGGTCAGCACGACATCAACGTGCGCTTCTTCAACCGCCAGAGCTGGTCCACCCCGCCGTCGGGCGCACCGGCCGGCACGATCTCGAGCTGGGATTGGGAGGCCACGGAGCCGTCAACGGGGTCCACGGTCATCGGCAGCTCTTCTTCGGGCACCAACCAGCCGATGTACTTCGACGAGAATGGCATCCTGCTGAACTCCGCGGCGCTGGGAAGGATCACGGTACCCGGATCGACGGCCGCGCCCGCCTTCGACATCGACCTGGACTTCCGCAGGATCGGGCAGCTGGCGACGGACACGCAGGTGCAGGCGTCCAACCAGAACGGCTACCCGCCCGGATCGCTGCAGGGCTTCTCGATCGGCGTGGACGGCATCATCACCGGCCTGTTCACCAACGGTCTGACCCGGCCCTTGGGCCAGATCGCGATGGCCATCTTCCCGAACCCGAACGGCTTGGAGCGGATGGGCAACAACCTGTGGCGCGCGACGGACAACTCGGGCATCCCCGTGGTCGGGACGCCGAGGACCGGCGGTCGTGGCAGCGTGAACTCGGGCTTCCTTGAGCAGTCGAACGTCGACATCGGAAACGAGTTCACGGAGCTGATCGTCACCCAGCGTGGCTTCCAGGCGAACACTCGTGTGGTCACGGTGGTCGACGAGATGCTCCAGGAGCTCCTGAACATGAAGCGGTAGGGAGCTAGGCTCTCGGCGCTGGTTGCGGCCCGGCCGTTCGGCCGGGCCGCCCTGCTGTGGGTATAGTCCTCGCCATGGTTCGCGAGATCGTTTCCACCGGCGATGCGCCCGCCGCCATCGGCCCTTACAGCCAGGCGGTCGCTGCCGAGGGCCGGTTCCTGTTCCTCAGCGGTCAGATTCCCCTCAAGCCGGACGGCACCCTGGTCCACGGCGACATCGCCGAGCAGACCCGCCAGGTCGTCGCCAACCTGAAGGCCGTGCTGGTCGCCCGCGGCCTTACGCCCATGAACCTGGTCAAGACGACGATCTTCCTCTCCTCCATGGAGCATTTCGCGACGGTCAACGAGATTTACGGCTCACTCTTCGAGGGAGCTCCTCCCGCGAGGTCGACGGTGGCCGTCGCGGGCCTGCCGAGGGGCGTCGACGTCGAGATCGAGGGGATCGCCGTCTACTGATGGCATGAGACGGATCGTCTCGGTCAGCCTGGGTTCCAGCAAGGGCGACAAGGTCTTCGAGACCGAGATTCTCGGCGAGCGGTTCCGCATCGAGAGGATCGGTACGGACGGGGACCGCAAACGCTTCGCCAGCCTGTTCCGCGAGCTGGATGGAAAGGTGGACGCCCTGGGCGTCGGGGGAGCGGACATCTACGTGGTCGCCGCCGGCCGGCGCTACGCGTTCCGCGAGATCCAGCGCTTGGTGTCCGGAGCGAGGGTGACGCCCGTCGTGGATGGCAGCGGACTGAAGCACACGCTCGAGAGGGAGACGATCCGGCGGCTGGCCGCGGACGGCATCGCGGACTTCTCGCAGGAGAGGGTTCTGCTCGTCTCGGCCGTGGACCGCTATGGCATGGCGGAGGCTCTCTCGAAGGTGTGTCCCAACGTGATGTACGGGGACGCCCTCTTCGCGTTGGGCCTTCCTTGGCGGATTCGGAGCTATCGGACCATCCAGGTGGTGGGCGCTCTGCTGCTGCCGATCGTCGTCCGCCTGCCGTTCCAGTGGTTCTATCCGACGGGTGAGAAGCAGGAGAAGCGCACTCCCAAGTTTGCGGACGTGTTCGAATGGGCCACGTGGATCGCCGGGGATAAGCACTACATCCGCAGGTACGCCCCGGACCGCCTGGACGGCAAGACGGTGCTGACGCAGAGCATCCGCAGGCACGATCTCGAGTGGCTACGCGGTTCGGGCGTGCGGAGGCTGGTCACGACGACGCCGGAGATGGGCGGCGAGACGTTCGCCACGAACGTCATGGAGGGCGTCGTGGTGGCCCTCTGCGGCAAGCGCCCGGAGCAGATGACGGAATCGGACTACCTCTCGGTGCTGGATCGGCTCGGTTGGCGTCCGAGCGTGTTCGACCTGACCGAGGGCGCTTCGGGGTAAAGTGCCTGCGTTGACCCCGTTCGGATTCGTCATCCATCCCCTCTCTCCGCGGGACGCCGCACGCAAGTATCCGATCGCCCGACTGCTGCCGGACGGTGCCATCGAGGCGTTTCTGGCGCGGAAGAAGCCGATGTTGGTCAGCGAGATCCGCGGGGTTCGCTCCATCACGGGCAAGGAGACGAAGGGCTGGTTCGTCGGGTGCCCGCTGACGCCGGCGCAAATGGTGCGCAAGCTCCCGCTGGAATTCGTGTACGACAGGATCTGCGAGGCCGTGGAGCTGGCCAGGCGGGAGGGCGCGAGGATCGTCGGCCTGGGCGCCTTCACGAGCGTCGTGGGCGACGGAGGCGTGGCGATCGCGCAGCGCTCCTCGGTCGCGATCACGACGGGGAACAGCTACACGGTGGCGACGGCCATCGAAGGCACGCTCAAGGCTTGCGAAAGGGTCGGCATCCAGCCGGAGAGCTCGACGCTGGCCGTGGTGGGAGCCACCGGCAGCATCGGCAAGACCTGCGCCACGGTGCTCTCGGAGCGGTTCGGCAAGCTCGTGCTCGTCGGTCGGGATCAGGCTCGGACCGAGGCGCTGGCGGCGACCCTGCCCGGATCGGAGGCCACCACGAGCGTGGAGCGCCTGAGGGGCTGCGACGCCGTGGTGACCGTCACCTCTTCCGACGCGGCCGTCATCCAGCCCGAACACCTGAAGGCGGGGTCCGTCGTCTGCGACGTCGCGCGGCCCCGCGACGTGTCGGTGCGGGTGGCGAAGGAGCGGCCCGACGTTCTGGTGATCGAAGGGGGGGTGGTGGCCGTGCCGGGAGACGTGGACTTCGGCTTCAACTTCGGTTTCCCTCCCAAGACCGCCTACGCCTGCATGAGCGAGACCATGATCCTCGCTCTGGAGGACCGCGCCGAATGCTACACGCTGGGCAAGGACGTGAGCGTGGAGCAGGTGCGCGAGATGCTGGCCCTGGCAGACAAGCACGGCTTTCGGCTCGCGGGGTTCCGCTCCTTCGAGCGGGCAGTGGACGAGGAGACCATCGAACGGGTGCGCGCCGCCCGGGGATCGTGACGGCGATCAGGTCGACCCGAAAGTTTCGACCAGCTTTCTGCGCTCGATGAACGCCCGAACGAGGGGGTTCGAGGCTTGGCTCAGCGCCTTGCGCCCCTGTTCCGTGGAGTACAGGGCGTCCACCACGGCTTCCACCACCTCGCCTTCCCGTTCGGGGTTCGTCCGAGCCAGCACGCGCAAGAGAGGCTCCACCAGGGCGCTGCGACCTCGGGAGGCCGTCACGGCGGCGTCGACGACCGACGGGTCCGGGTGATCCAGGAGTGTGGCCACCGTGCGGTTGCTCAGCGGCGTCTCGAAGCCGGCGCACACCTCGGCGGTGACCCTCGGCGAACCCGATCCGTATTGGAGCGCTCTGTCCTCCGCCAGTCGGAGACCCGCGACGGCCGCCTCCACGAGGTCCCGGTCCCGGTCGCCGGTGATGCGCCACAGGGTGCGGACCGCACTCGGGCTGGCGATGCGCCCGAGGCCGAGAGCCGCCTGCGCCCTCAGGGGTGTCGGGTAGCCCTTGTCGTCCAAGGCAGCTTGGAGCAGACCCTCATCCTCGGGAGCGGCGATGGTGGCGAGGGCGGTCAGGTAAGGCATTCGGTCCGCCCTCTGCGCCTCGTAGAAGAGCTTTCGGATCGGGGCGGCGGCTTCGCGCGCCCGCAGCTTGCCGAGGGTTTCGACGGCCGCGAGCCGCACGTCCTTGTCCGCGGCGCCGACCTTCGGCAGAACGAACGGAATCGCCGCCGGTCCGGAGTTGACGAGGAACTCGATCGCCCTGGGTCGGCAGTCGCCATTCGAAAGCGTCTCGACGACGTACGGGATGGCCGTCTTCCCAAGCGACCGGAGTGCGGCGGAGACGCCGAGGTACTGGAAGCTCGAGGAGTTCTTGAGCTCCTCGGCCACCGCCTTCGGTTGCCGCTTCGCGACCTGACGCAGCGTCTCCGTGAGGGTCCTCCTCGCCTCGGCGTCGAAGTCCTGCAGGAGGATCGCGACGAGCTTGGCCAGCTTCGGGTGGTCGTAACGGGCGATGTTCCGCGCGGTGGCCAGCTTCTCCTCGCGGGTCATCCCTTGGTACAGCGTCAGGATGTCCGGGCGGTCGGCGGCCTCGATGAAGAACGCACGCTGGGCGGGACCCTCCGGCCCTGTGGCCAGCCGCACGTCGCGGGCGGTGGAGTAGGCGTTGAAGGCCGCCAGCAGCACCGAGACGAGGATCAGGAACAGGAGGGTCGTCCAAGAGCCTCCGCTCTGGCTGACGCGATTCCGGTCGCCGCTCTTCTTCCTGCGAAACCAACCCATCCGTTCGCAGTTTATTCGGCGGCCAGGCCCGGTTGTCCTGCCGGATTTGCGGCCCGGGTGGGCCGGGCGCCTCCAGAGCTCGCCCCCGTCAGCCGACGATGGAGGGAGGAGCCTGCCGATGATCGTCCTGGCCTTGAGCGGATACCTGCTTGTCGCGACCGGCTTCTACGTGCTGATGTGCCGCACGGCCCGCTACCGCGAGGAGGAGGACTCCGGAATCCCTAGGCCGGGCGGGGCCGAGATCATCAACCTAAAGGCGGCGCGCGATCGGGGCCGCCGCGCCGCCTGAGTTCGCGGCTAGAACTGGACCTTGACGGCGTCGCGCGCGGCCGGCTCGTCCAGCTCGAAGAGCTCGGCCCTCTGGAAGCCGCCCGACGACGCCAGAATGTTGGTGGGGAAGGACTCCAGCTTCGTGTTGTACTGCGTCACCACGTTGTTGTAGTACTGCCGGGCGAAGGCGATCTTGTTCTCCGTGCTCTTGAGCTCCTCCTGAAGGGAGAGCATGTTCTCGTTCGCCTTCAGCTCGGGATAGCTCTCAGCCAGAGCGAAGAAGCTCCCGAGGGCCGCGCTGACCTGTCCCTCCGCGGCGGCCTTGTCCCGGACCGTGGAGGCGCTCAGGGCGGCGTTCCGAGCCTTGATCACCTTCTCCAGGGTCTCCTGCTCGTGCTTCATGTAGCCCTTCACCGTCTCGACCAGGTTGGGGATCAGGTCGTAGCGGCGCTTCAGCTGCACGTCGATCTGCGCCCACGCGTTGCGCGTCTCCTGGCGCAGGGCGACCAGCTTGTTGTACATGCCGATCACCCAGAAGAGCAGCAGGACGACAACGATCAGCAGTATCCATCCCATCGTTCCGACCACCTCGTTTCGCGTTCGGAGTCTCTACGGCCGCCGTTCGGCTAAGGTTGCGAGGTCCTGACGAGGAGCACGGGTTCCCGGTCGAATCCCCCGGGGTCTCGGAACAGCAACCGGTCCTTGCCTTGGGGGATCAGCTCGATCTCCTTGTTCATCTGGACGGCCGCGCGGCCGAGGGACTCGATGGGCCGGCCCAGGTAGGTGTCGACGCGAAGGAACGCCTTGCCGTCCGCAAATCGCGCCGTGCCCGACTTCGTCGTCCCGGCCTCCAACAGCTCGAACCTGCCGCCGCGGATGACAAGCTCCACCTTGGCGACGGCGCGCACGACGCTCGGATCGACGCCGGGCGGCGCCGAGAGCTTCCGTTCGCCCGCCCAGCGGCCCTGGAAGTCGAAGGACGGGCCGCATCCGACCGCCAGTGCCGCCAAGGTGCCGAGGGCTATAATCCGAGCGATGGAGCCCCGCATCACCCCGGAAGTGTACACCTCCATGGGCTTGACGGACGAGGAGCACGCCCTTCTCGTCAAGCTTCACGGAAGGGAGCCGACCTATACGGAGCTGGGGATGTTCGCCGTGATGTGGAGCGAGCACTGCGGCTACAAGTATTCCCGCCCGGTGCTCGCCCTGTTCAAGAAATACCGCGAGGCGCTGGAGGGTGAGGGGCTCGAGAACGCCGGAATCGTGGATCTCGGGGATGGCTTGGCGGTCACGATGAAGATCGAGTCGCACAACCATCCCTCCGCCGTCGAGCCCTACCAAGGAGCGGCGACGGGCGTCGGAGGCATCATTCGCGACATCCTGACGATGGGAGCCCGCCCGATCGCCTCGCTCAATTCGCTGCGCTTCGGCACGATCGGCGGAGACCGCGAGGCTCCGGAGACGGTGGCGCGGAACCGCTACCTGTTCGAGCACGTGGTCGCGGGGATCGCAGGCTACGGCAACTGCGTCGGCGTGCCGACCGTCGCGGGCGAGGTTGCCTTCCACCCCAGGTACAGCGGCAATCCCCTCGTCAACGCGATGTGCGTGGGCATCCTTCGGAAGGAGGAGATCGCCACGGCGGCGGCCAAGGGCGTCGGCAATCCGGTCGTGTATCTCGGGTCGGCGACCGGGAAGGACGGCATCCACGGCGCGACCTTCGCGAGCGACGCGCTCGGAGAGGACAACGACGCGAAGCGCCCGAACGTGCAGATCGGGGACCCTCTCGCCGAGAAGCTGCTCATCGAGGCGACCTTGGAGGCGCTCCGCACGGGAGCCATCGTGGCGATTCAGGACATGGGTGCGGCCGGTCTGACCTGCAGCACCGTCGAGATGTCCAGCAAGGGCGGTGTCGGCATGAGGGTCGATCTGGACCTCGTTCCGATGCGCGAACCGGACATGACCGCCTATGAGCTGATGCTCAGCGAGAGCCAGGAGCGGATGCTCGCCGTCGTGGAGCGGGGGAGAGAGGAGGAGGTGCTCCGCGTGTTCCGCAAGTGGGGCGTGCACGGCGTCGTGATCGGAGAGGTCACGGACGACGGGCTGGTCACGGTCCTCCGCGGGGGCAAGGTCGAAGCGAGACTGGACCCCAAACTTCTGACCGACGCATGCCCGACGTACCAGGCGCCCTTGCAGGTGCCCGAGTACCACGAGCGGGCTCTCCGCTTCCGCCCGCAGGGGTATGAATCCGCGGACCCCGACCAGGCCTTGCGCCGGCTGCTGGCTTCTCCGAACATCGCGAGCAAGCGTTGGGTCTTCGAGCAGTACGATCAGCAGGTTCAGACGCAGACAGCGGTGCTGCCCGGCGGGGGCGACGCGGCGGTGATCGCCCCGAGGGGCACGCGGAAGGCGATCGCGCTGAAGACGGACGGCAACGGCCTGCAAACGTACCTGCATCCTCGCGCGGGGGGCCAGCTGGCGGTCGCCGAGGCCGCTCGCAACGTGGCGTGCGCCGGGGCGCTCCCGGTGGCCGTCACCGACGGGCTCAACTTCGGCAACCCGCAGCGGCCGCACGTGTTCTGGCAGTTCAGCGAGGCCGTCCGAGGGATCGCCGAGGCTTGCGACACGCTGGACACGCCCGTGATCAGCGGCAACGTCAGCTTCTACAACGAGAGCGACCTTGGAGAGGTGCTTCCGACGCCGGTCATCGGGATGCTTGGCATTCTGGAGGACCGCGACGCCGCGCTCCGGATGGCGCCCATGGCTGCGTGCGGGCTCTGGCTGATCGACTACCCGGTGGACCTCGGTCCGCAGATGGGTCTGGGGGCGTCGGAGTTCCTGGCCACGGTGATGGGCCTGGAGGACGGGGTGCCGGTGGCTCCGGACCTCGAGGCCGAAAAGCGGCTGTGCCGGCTGCTGGCCGATCTGGCGCACTCGCGGACGATTCTGAGCGCGCACGACTGCAGCGAGGGTGGCCTTGCCGTGGCGCTGGCCGAGGTCGCCATCTCGGGCGAGCGTGGGATCGAGGCGGATGTACCCTCGGAAGGGCTTCCGGACGTCGCCGCCCTGTTTGGCGAGTGGCCGGGCAGGGTGCTCGTCGGGGTATCTGCGGACAAGGAGTCCGAGCTGAAGAGCGCTACGGAGGCTGCCGGCCTTCGGTGCAGGAGGATCGGATCGTTCGGTCTGCCGGAGACCGTGTTGGTGCGCGTCGAGGGTCGGGAGCGCGTCTGCGCCACGGTCGCCGAACTGTCCGAGGCCTACCACGGCTCGTTGCCGAGCCTGCTGATGGACGACCCGAAAGGCTCGGTATAGTTGGGTCGGGAGGCGTGCATCATGGCCAAGGGATTCGCTTCGGTCGTCTTGCGGTGGTTCGTGGCTCTCGCGCTTGCGGCGGCTGTTGTGCCGGCATGGGCGCAGGGTCCGGAGGAGATCCAGAAGGCGGTGGTGGATGCGGCGGCTCTCTACAAGGCCGGGAAGTTGGAGGACGCGGTCCAAGCGTTTGAGAAGCTCCGGGAGCGTGCTCCGGACAACGAGGACGTGCAGGCGTGGCTGGGCTTTCTGTACCTCCGCTCCAACCGCGCGAAGGATGCTGTGCCCCTCTTGGAGCAGGCCAACAAGGCGCGCCCGAACGACCTGGAGGTCGCGAACAACCTCGGCGCGGCGTACACCGAGTCGGGGAACTTGGAGGCCGCGGAGAAGGTCTACGCCAAGATCGTTGCGGCGAGCCCCTCGCTCTTCGACCCTTGGTACAACCTCGGCAACGTCCGACTGAAGAGGAAGGACCCGAAGGGCGCCGTGGAGGCGTTCTCAAGGGCCGCGGCCATTCGGCCGAACGACCCGTACGTGCACAACAACCTCGGCGTGGCCTACGAGGCCCTGGGGGACAACCTCAAGTCGGCCGAAGCGTTCGTGAAGGCCGCGAACCTCTCGCCGACGACCGCCGTGTTCCTGAAGAACGCGGGCTTCGCCCTGATCCGGGCTCAGCAGACACCGGCGGCGGTGCCGTTCCTCGAGCAGGCGCTGAAGCTGGAGCCGAAGAACAGCGACCTTCGGATCGCGCTGGCCGACGCGTACACCAGACTCAACCGGCGGAAGGAAGCGCTGGCGATCTACGAGTCGCTCCAGGAGCAGCTGGCGGACCGCCCCGCGTTCTGGTTCAACCTCGGCCTGCTGCGCGCTCAGAGCAACAATCTCGACGGAGCCACCGCAGCCTACGAGCGCGCACTGGAGCTCAACCCGAACGACCTCGACGCCCTGAACAACCTGGGCCTGCTTCATTACAGGCGCGGGCAGTACGATCAGGCTCGCACTATCTTCCAGAAGCTCGTGGGCCTCAACCCCTCCAGCACCCAGGCGAAGCTGAACCTGGCGGCGGCGTGCCTGAAGCTCGGGGACCGCAAGGAGGCCGCGGCGCAGTGGCGCGAGGTGCTCAAGGCGAACCCGAAGCAGTGGCTCATCCGGCTGAACCTGGCCAACGTCCTCTGGCAGGACGGAGACGCCGAAGGCGCCAAGGCGCAGTACGAGCTGGTGCTGAAGGAGAATCCGAAGTCCGCGGATGCGTGGAACGGGATCGGCCTCTACCGCCTCGGGCGTTCCCAGCTGGAGCCGGCTCGGCAGGCGTTCGCGAGCGCCTTGGCGGCCAATCCCAAGTTCTCGCCCGCCGCCATCAACCTTGCGATCGTCTACGAGCGCCTCAACCGAAAGGCGGACGCGATCCGCACCCTGCAGCAGGCTTTGAAGAACGATCCGAGCAACCCGGAGATTCAGAAGAATCTCAAGAGGTTGCGAGAGTCGGGGTAGGTCCTGGGTGAGAATCCACCTCGTCGCGAATCCGGGCCGGGAAGACGCGATCGCCGCGGCGCAGGAGCTGTGCCAGAGGCTCGCTTCGCAGGGGCACGAGCTGGCGGTCGAGGGGGACTCGGCGCACCTGATCCCTTGCCCGAGGCTCGATGTGCCCGAGCTGGGAAGGGCGGACCTGATGGTCTCCTTCGGGGGCGACGGCACGCTGATCAAGGCCGCCGAGATCTGCAGCGCGCACGGCACGCCGATTCTCGGGGTGGCCTACGGCACGTTCGGCTTCGTCACCCAGTGCCATCCCACCCAGGTGGAGCAGGCGATCGAGGCGTTCTCCCGGGGCGAGCTGGAGATCGAGGAGCGGATGATGCTGCAGGCCGACCTCGTTCGCGGCGGCCAGACCATCGCCTCCTTCCACGCCCTCAACGAGGTGGTCGTGCAGCGCTCCGCGACCGACCGCATGATGGTCTTCCGGGTGGTCGTCGACGGGGAGAAGATGACCAGCTACCCGGCGGATGGCGTGCTTCTGGCCACCCCGACCGGATCCACCGCGTACAACCTCTCTGCCGGCGGCCCGATCGTCGACCCGAGCGTCAACGCCTTCGTGATGACGGCTTTGGCGCCCCACAGCCTCAGCAGCCGGTCGCTGGTCTTCCGGCCGGAGGCGGTGGTGGAGCTGAACGTCGTTTCGAGGGGTGACGCGGTCCTGACCACCGACGGCCGCACCAGGATGCACATCCTGATGGGGGACTGCGTGCGCGTGACCCGATCGGCCCGCACCACGAAGCTGGTCCGCATCGACTCCCGCGACTTCGTGCGCAAGCTGAACGCCCTGCTGTTCTGGAGCCACAGCATCTGGCGGGAGAAGGAGACGTGAGCGAGCCGCTCCTGGTGGTCCGCGACCTCACCGTCGATTTTCCCGTTCCAAGCGGGTCCTATCGGGCCTTGGACTCGGTGACGCTGAACGTAAGTCGAGGTGAGACCGTCGGCGTCGTGGGCGAGTCGGGTTGCGGAAAGACGACTCTCGCGCGAGCGATCCTTGGGCTCGAGAAACCCAGCGCCGGCTCGATCGAATTCCGGTCGCCTCGCGGGGTCGAAGGCCTCGGCATGGTGTGGCAGGACCCTTCGGCGAGCCTCGACCCGCGGTGGACGGTTGCCCAGAGCGTCGCCGAGCCGGCCCGCATCCACCGCAAGCACGTGGACGTTGGCGCTCTCCTCAGGGAGGTCGGGCTGGACGAGAGCCACGGCTCCCGCTATCCGCACGAGCTGAGCGGCGGCCAGCGGCAGAGAGTGGCCATCGCCAGGGCGCTGTCGCTCCGGCCGGACCTGCTGATCTGCGACGAGCCGACCGCCGCGCTCGATCTGAGCATCCAGTCGCAGATTCTGAACCTGATTCGAGACGAGCAACGGAAGCTCGGATTCTCCGTGCTGTATATCTCCCACGACCTCCCGACGGTTCGCTTCCTCTGCGACCGGATCGTTGTCCTCTACCTGGGAAGGATCGTGGAGGAGGGGGCGTCGGCTGAGCTGTTCGAGAGCCCTCGGCATCCGTACACGAGGATGTTGCTGGACTCGGTGCCGTCCATGGAGCGTGTGGGCCAGCTGCCGCCGGGGGGCATGGGGGAGATCGGAAGCAGGCCGGAGAAGGGCTGCGTCTTCGCGCCGAGGTGCCCCCATGCGGACGATCGTTGCCGGTCGGAGGCCCCTCCGCTCGTGGCCGCGGCCGGTCGGGCGGCTGCCTGTTGGAAGCCCTTCGGCCCCCCGGCGTCCTCCGACGCCTAGGCCGGTTCGCGGGCGAAGGCCTCCAGCTCCGCTCGGGTTGGCAGGCTGGGCTGGGCGCCCTGTCGGGTGGTGGAGAGAGCGCCCGCGCGGTTGGCCCAGCGCGCCGCCTCCTCCAGCGATCTGCCCTCGGCGAGGAACACCGCCAAGGCTCCGTTGAAGGCGTCTCCGGCCGCGGTGGTGTCCACAGGATGGACCTTGGGGGCGGGCAGGAGAAACCCCGGTTTGCCCTGACCCTGAATCCAGCACCCCCTCTCGCCGAGCGTGATGGCCACGTTCCTCACCCCGCGCCGGAGGAACCACTCCGCGGCCTCGGAGCAGGCGGCTTCCGAGTCGGGCGCAATGCCCGTCAGCGCTTGGGCCTCCGATTCGTTGGGCGTGATGAGCCAGAGCCTCGCCAGAACGGCGTCGGGCACCGTCCGGGCCGGCGCGGGATTCAGGATCACGCGCACGGAGGGGGGGGAACCGAGGATCGCGCTCTCGACCGTCTCGGCGGGCGTCTCGTGCTGGAACAGCGCGATCTGGGCGTCGGCGAAGTTGTCGGTCGTCCGCCGAACCTCGTCGGCTGTGAGCTCGCCGTTCGCTCCGCCCACGACCACGATCCGGTTCTGTCCCAGCTCGTCGACCCAGATGGCCGCGGCTCCGGTGGGTTGAACCTGCGTCCTCAGGATGGTGCTGGCGCCGATGCCCGCCTGGACGTAGCTCTCGAGCATGGCCTCCGTCTGGGCGTCGAGGCCCACCTTGGCGACGAACACGACCCGGCCGCCGAGCTTGGCCGCCGCGACGGCCTGGTTGGCGCCCTTGCCGCCGGGATGCACCGACCATCCGAGGCCATGCACGGTTTCGCCCGCCTCGGGGCAACGGCGCACGCGAAAGACGTAGTCGATGTTGGCGCTGCCGACGACGACGATCTTGCCCATCGTGCTCCCCACTTCGTGGCCCCTTTTCGCGGGCTCCCAACGTCCCGTATGGTTGATGGCCGTCGGGCTCTGGATCTGTTCCGTGTTGGCGGTGCTTCAGACTCCCGCCGCGGCCCCGCAGGACATTGTAGCCGGATCGGGTCGGGCCGTCCAGCCGGGTGACGTCGTCGTGATCCACCTCGTCGCCGAGTCGGCGGAAGGCCGGACCATCGCGGACACGCGGAAGCGGGGGTTGCCGTTTGTCTTCCAAGTGGCCGAGGGCGGCGTGGAACCTTGGTTGGATCGCTGCGTGCGGGGGATGCGCGCCGGGGGAGTCCGCAGGGTGGTGCTCGGACCGGAATCGGGGTACGGCGAGGATGGGGTGCCTCCGGTCGTTCCGCCTGCCACAACGCTGACCGTGACCCTGACGCTGCTGGAGGCCAGGACGGCGCCGAACGGAAGGTAAAGTCGGCCCATGCTGGTGTTGCTCGCAGTGTTGCAGGCGTCCGGGTGGTGCGTGCCGACGCCTTGGGCTCTTGGCTTTGCGGCGCCACCCCGGATGCCGTTCGTCGCGGACCTGAATGCGGACGGTCTGGCCGACCATTTGGTGGTCTTTCCAGAAGCCCCCGGGATCCTCGACTCCAGCCTGAATCAGGGCGGACAAAAGGCCGGGCGCCCGTTCCAGGGCCTGAACCCGTTCGTGGGCGGCATCCGCGCGGCGACCATCGGAGACCTGGACGGTGATGGAAATCCCGATGTGGCGGCCTTCGCCGACGGCTACCTCCATGTCGCCACAGGCAAGGGCGATGGCAGTTTCGAGCGAACGCTCCGATGGTGCGCGATCCCCGGAGAGTGGAACGACCCTTACCTGTTGGAGGAACCCAAGAGCCGGTTGGTGCTGGTGGACCGGAAGAGCGGGCGGGCGGTCACCGTGGACCTGCGCACGCGTCGCGCGAGTCGTTTGGCCTTCCCCAAGGGCGTGGTTTGGGCCACCGACGGCGAAGGGAAGTGGGCCATGCGCGGCGACGGCCAGCTGGGTCGCTGGATCGAAGGGGGCCGCTTCGATCCTCTGAAGGGCGTCAAGATGCCGCAAGGCTCGAGCCCCGGAGCCTGCCGCGGATTCCTGGCGACAGCCACCGAGCTGCGGTCGCCGGACGGGTCGGCGGTGCAGCTGCCCTCAACCGGACTGCCGGCGGCCAGGGAAGTCCGACGGCTGGCGGATGGCGACGGGGATGGCGATTTGGACGTGTTCGTGTTCCGCTACGGAACGGAGCCGCACACCGCGCACCAGGTGCTCCTCCTCCGCGCCGTCGGGCCGAACGAGACCGACGGCGACCGCGACGGCCTGACCGACGAGGACGAGAGGAGGCTGGGAACGGACCCGCGGAATCCCGACACCGACGCGGATGGACTTCTGGACGGATGGGAGGCGAACGGCTTTCGAGGGCTGGACCTGCCCGGCCTCGGCTGCGACCCCAAAACCCCGGACGCCGTCTGCTATCTAGCGCCGTTCGAAGGCACGGATCGGAAGATGCAGGAGGCCGAGATGGCGCGTGCAACGCAGCTGTACGCCCGCTACGGCATCTCGCTTCGGCTGGTCTGGCAGGATCCCATCCCGAAGGGCGAGCAGCAGCGGCCCTGGTGGGAGCTTCGCGACCGCCACCTCGCCCAGGCCCATCGTGGGATCGCCCACTGGATGCAGCTGACCCCGGGCGGCGGAGGGCAGTCGGGCATGCTGGATGACGGCGGAGGCTGCGGCGGCGGCGAGGGCACTCTCTGGGCGACCTTCTCCCACGAGTTCGGACACCAGATCGGGTTGGACCACTCCGGCTTCTGGAAGCCGGCTTGGTGTCCGATCTACCCGTCCCTCATGAACTACGCCTACGGCTACGCGCTCGAGGACGACCGGAACAAGATCCAGTTCAGCACGGGGCGCTTCGCGAGCCTGGTGCTTCGGGAGACGGCGCTGGATGAGACTCTGCCGTTCCCAATCGACCAGGTGGCGTTTCTCGCAAAAGGGCCGTATCGCTTCAACCTGAAGGCCGACGGTTCCCGCACGCTGATCGACTGGAACTGGAACGGCGTGTTCGGGGAGCGCAACGTGCGCGCAGACATCAACTACGGCTACAGCACGACCGCCGGCGTGCGTCAGACGGTTGGAAAAGCTGCTGGCTCGCCTTGGCTTCTGGCGAAGGGCAAGGAAGCGTGGCTGCTGTCCCTGCAGACAGCCCCGACCGCGCCGGATCGGCCCGGACTGGTCGGATTGCGGAGGCTGGGCAAGGACCGGCGTTGGTCGGAGCCGGCGATCGTGGCCGAACGAGCCGCTGGCGATCCGGCAGGCGTGCTGTTCGAGGGCCAAATCCTCTTGCTCTATCCGACCGAGCGAGGGGTGCAGTGGCTTCGGACCTCGCTGGACGGAAAGCCGGCTGGGCCTCCGCGGCCGGTCGGCGGGGAGGCCGACGCGGTGCCGACCGCTGGCCTGCTGAGGGGAAAGCCGGTTGCGGCGCTCTGGTCGCCCGGCAGCCGAAAGGCGACGCTCTGGCGCTTCGATGGCCAGTGGCGGCCGATTCCCGGTGGAACCATCGAAGCGAACTCGCCCGTGGCACTCTGCGAGGACACGCGGACGGGCAACCTCATCGGGGGCCTGCTCGCCAGCCAGGGCGGCAAGTATCAGGGCCGTTGGGCTATCCAGCGATGGCTGGTGCAGGGGGACGGCTCCCTCGTCCGCGGGCCGCTGGAGTTCGTGGAGGGCGAGAGGGGAGGCGCCAGAGGCGTCGGCCGACCGACGGTGTTGTTCGAAGCTTCCAAGGAGGCCGGCAAGAGCGGGCGGATCTGGTTCTTCTGCCGCGGAGGGGAGTGGGGGAGCGAGCGCTCGGTGTGTTTCGTCGCCCATCAGGTCGCCGACGCCAACAAGTCGAACGGGTGGCTGGTGAAGATGCTGTACGACGAGTGGACGACCAGCCGATCCTCGCCGCACGCGGCTTGGTTCGACGGCGACATCCTCTACGCCTACCGCTGGGCGGACGACTCGCCCCAGAACGATGGCCTGCTGCACGTGGGCTATCGGGGGACCGGGATCGAGGAGGAGCCGATGGGCGATTTCGACGACGTCGGCTTTGTGAAGCGGTTCGGCCTGCGCCATTCCATCCTCTACCTGGGCGCCGACGAGCGGCCACGCTTGCGTTGACGGGAACCTTTCGCTAAACTGGGTCCGACCCGGCATTGGCCGGGTTGTGGCGCAATGGACAACGCGAACTGGCAGGTGCTCCTGTTGATTGCGGTCTTCTCGGGGCTGGTGCTCTGGAAGATCGCCTCGGCCAAGAGGGGCCAGGGTCTCTACATCCGCCCGATTCCCGGGCTGAACGCCATCGAGGAGGCCGTCGGGCGGTCGGCCGAGCTGGGGGGCCCGTTGCTGTTCCACGGGGGCGTTGCGGACTTCACCAACGTGCAGACGCTGGCCGCCGTCGGCATCTTGGAGCACATCTGCAAGACCGCCGCAAAGTACGGCAACCGGATCTTGGTGACGACGGCGATGCCGGTGATGGTTCCGATCTGGGAGGACGTGATCAAGGCGTCCTTCGCGGCGGCGGGCAGGCCCGAGCTGGCCAGCCAGTCGGAGGTCCGCTTCATTTCCCCCGCCGGCGACCTCACCGCTCTCGGCACGACGCAGGTGCTGGTCGACGAGAAGGTCTCCAGCTGTTTCCTGTTCGGCGCCTACGACTACACGTCGCTCCTCTACTCGGAGGGCGGGCAGATCGCGGGCTGCATGCAGATCGCCGGCACGTCGGACTACTACCAGATTCCGTTCTTCGTGGCCTCGTGCGACTACGTCGTGATGGTCGAGGAGCTGTTCGCTTGCTCGGCGTACCTCACGCGGGAGCCGACGATGCTGGGAAGCGTCGTCGGTCAGGACTACGGCAAGCTGTTCCTGCTGCTGCTGATCCTCACGGGAGTGATTTGCGCCACGGTGTTCGGGCCCTCGAACCCGCTCAACCTGTACGAAGGGATCCTGAGGTTCTGAGCGATGGTGTGGAGACGACGCTTCATCGCGGCCCTGACCTTTCTGGCCGGCCTCTACTTCCTGCTCGAGTTCATCCTGCCCCCGACGGTGCCTGGCCGCACGCGCAGGGGGGTGTTCCTGGAGCAGAGCCCGACCGTGGTTGCCTTGGCCAGCCCGGACGGGGATCGGATCGACGTCGAGGTGGGGCCGAGCGTCGAGTTCTCGATGGTCGTTCGCGATCCCACAGGCAAGCTGCAGGCGAAGGCCCAGCGCACCAGGGAGGTGTCGGTCGGCGAGACGCTCAACGTCCGAACGCGGACGTTCGTCTTTGGCTCATTCCGTGTCGGGTCGTTCTGGGACGACAAGGGCGGCATCGTGGCTCTGCGCCCGGGGGAACGGGTCTACAGCGACGACTCGGGGGATCTTCCCGTGGAGCCAAGCCTGATCGCCCCTGGCACGGCGCTGAAGGTGGAGGCGAGGCGCGCCAAGGTCGTCGAGATCCGGTGGGGCAGCGTGACGCTGTTGGACGGCCCGTCGGGCGACCCTCGGTCGCGGAAGACGGTGCCTCTGGGGCCGAACATCGCCGTGCTCCGGGAGAGGAGGAAGGGAACCCCGGATGAGATCGAGGCCTACGATGCGAGGGTCGGCGACCTGCTCGCCGTCGGCCACACGACGTTCCTCCGCGACCAGCGCGACACGGCCGCCCAGTTCAACTCCGTTCTCGGCACGCTGGCGCTCGGCATGGGGTTGCTGAGCTTGGGCATGGTGAACGGTCGAAGGCTGCGCAAGAGGGGGGAGGACCGCTGGGTTGCGCTGGCCTTCTTCGTCGCCGTGGTGTTGGGTGTGATCGCCGGCGTGTACAAGTACTACGACCCCAACACTGCTGAGAGATCGTTCAGCGACGCGATCGTCTTCCAGCTGTTGGGCCCTGTCGGCTCGACCATCTTCAGCCTGCTCGCCTTCTACTTGGCGAGCGCCTCCTACCGGGCGTTTCGAATCCGGTCGGCAGAGGCGGGGCTGATGATGGCGACGGCGCTGATCGTGATGCTGGGCCAGACGCCGTTCGGGATGTACCTCACGGGTTGGATCGGCGAGCAGTTCAAGGCGCTATGGTTGCCGAACATCGCCGGGTGGGTTCTGCGCGTCCCGAACTCGGCTGTGGTTCGAGGGCTCATCTTCGGGACGATGCTGGGGGGCATCGGAACGGCGTTGCGCTACTGGCTGAACCTGGAGAAGGGTTCGGCGGTGGGAGGTGGCGACTGACATGTGGCGCAGGCTGGCGGTTCTGGACCGGGTTCCGAGGCAGACGATCTATCTGCTGATGTTCCTGGCCTGCGGCTTGCCCTTCTTCTTCGACGTTCGGCTCCCGCTCTACGTCTGGCCGGAGACGAGAGCGGTTTTCGAGGTGACGGACTCCACTCCGACCGACAAGGTGGTTCTGATCTGCAGCAACTGGGTGCAGGGAAGCCAAGGCGAAAACTGGCCTCAGTACGAGGCGCTAGTGAGCCACCTCATGATGCGCGGCATCAAGTTCGTTGTGGTCGCCGTCGACTCGGACCCGCTGGCGCCGCAGTTCTCCGAGCGCGTCAACGAGCGTCAGGCGGCGAAGTACGGCCGCAAGTACGGCGTGGATTGGGTGAACCTCGGGATGGTTCGCGGCGCGCCGCTCATCATGGCCTCGATTGGCCGCAACATCAAGTCGGTCTTCCCGCGCGATTACCGCGGCTACTCGACGAACGACGCGGAGAAGCTCCCGATCCTGAGGAACATCACGGGCGCCGCCGACTTCCAGATCCTGTGGGCGATCGAGTACCAGCCCTCGCTGGACTGGATGGTCTGGCTGGATCCGGCCGGAAGGGTGCCGGTGGCGTTCGGCAGCGCAGGCATCGTGACGACCAGCTGGTACCCCTACATCAGCTCCGGCCAGATGAAGGGCATGATGGCCGGAATCAGGGGCGCGGCCGAGTACGAGACGCTGGTTCGGAACAAATACGGAAAGAGATACGACGAGGATGGCCTCCGGGGCGGCAGGCTTCTGGTGCCGCTGGCATTCGGCCATCTCGTGATCATCTCGTTCATCCTGCTCGGGAACCTCGGGATGATCGCCAAGCGGAGGGCCGCAAAGGAGGCCGGGCGGTGAGCTGGTCCGAGTACTGGGCATCGGGCTGGGCGGTTTGGCTTGGGGCGTTCTGCGTCCTGGCGATCTACAGCTACCTGTTCCGCGACAACCCGGTCTACCGCCTGATGATGCAGATCTTCATCGGCATCAACGTGGGATACGCCGTGGTGGTGCAGTGGAAGGACATCCTGTATCCGCTGTGGTGGCTGCCGATGATGGATGGGATCGACGCCCTCCTCAGGCGCGGGCAGGGCTCGCCCTACGGTGCGCTCTGGGTTCTGGTCGGTCTCCTCGGCCTGCTGTGGTACTTCCAGCTGAGTCGGCGCTACCTGTGGCTCAGCCGCATCGTCATCGGCATCACCGTGGGAATCGGCGCCGGCTTCACGTTCAAGAGCCTGTTCGGGCAGAACATCCCTCAGGTGGTGGACTCCTTCCGTCCGCTCGGGCCGAGCGCCGTGGCGGTTCAGCCCCGGCGTCTATTCTCATTGCCGCCGACTGTCGTGCCGCCGCTGCTGGATGAACCGCTCTTGGTGCTGGCTGGTGAGCGGGAGGCGGTGGCCGTGGAGACGCTCGAGGGACGCGAGGTCTGGCGTTGCCCGCTGCCGGGCCCGCCCACCGGACGCGTGAGGACGGGGGGCGACTTCGTGGAGATCCCGTGCGGGCCAGAGACGGTGCGCATCGACCGCCGAACTGGACGCAGGGTGGCCGGCGGCCCTCCGATCCCGCCCGAGGCTTCCGGGCAAGCCGGGATGGACGGCGGGTGGCACGTGGGCGACGGCCGGGATCGGCTGGTCAAGGCTGGAGTTGCCGCGCCGGATGGCGGCGAGGCTACCGTGATGTACTCCGTGGTAGCCGGGAGGCTTTTCGCGACACGCCTGGACGCCGACGCCCGCGGCGGCTTCTGGGCGAGCGACCCGGGCGTGCCCGCCAAGGAGCTGTACGACGGTGGACGATTCGTCTTGGCGGCGGACGGGCGTTCGGTGGCCGTCACGGATGCGTCGCTGGGGAGCGTCACGGCGCGGTTTCAGACCACGGAGGCGCCGGCTTGGCTGACGGTCGCGCGTATGGCAGACCCGATCTACGATCAGGCGACCGTGGTGGCGGTTTCCCGCGGCGGAAGGATCGAGGGCTTCTGCGCGGCGGACCACAAGGTATCCAGGCAACCGGCGGGCCGTCTTCTTTGGAGGGCGGAAGCGGGCAAACCGCTCGTTTGGGCCGGAACAGCGGGAGGGGTGCTGTTCGCGGTTGGTCCCGATGGCGGGTGGTCCTATGAGCTGCCGCCCGTGCCCAAGGCCCTGGACGCGTCCGACTACTGGGACAACTGGGTGTTCGTCATTACCCTGGTTTCCGTGATGACCTACTTCTTCTTCTCGTTCCGGCGCGAGCCGCGGGTGGTGACGGGCGTTCGGCGCCTCGGGCGCTGGCTGCTCATGTTGGGGTTCGGGGCCTTCTTCGGCAACACGGTCATGAGCCGGATGAGCTTCCTCCTCGATCGGCTCATGTTTCTCGTGGACGACTGGATCAAGCCCTTCTTTCACCAGATTTTCGGATAGCCAGACCAGCCGAGCAGGAACCGCTCTTGGTGGCGGCGAAACCAGGAATCGATCATGGCGAAGACGCTCAGGATCGGCGACCACGTCGTCGCTGACCGCGAGAGGCTGAACGACCTCATGGCCTCCATCCGGGCCATGGGCTACGAACTTCACGGCCCGACGATCAACGACGGCGCGATCATCCTCGGGCGGATCGACTCGGACGCCGACCTGCCGATCGGGTGGCGGGATCGGCAGGATGCCGGGACGTACCGCCTGGAGAGGCGTGAGGATGAGGCCGTCTTCGGCTATGCGGTCGGCCCGCACAGCTGGAAGCGGCTGTTGCTGCCGCCGCGCCGCACGCTTTGGCAGGCGGAGCGCGAAGGCTCCAGGTTTCACCTGTTGCCGATGCGCGACGAGGTGCCCCGCTACGCGCTGTTCGGCGTGCGTCCCTGCGAGATGGCGGCGATCCGCGTGCAGGATCGGGTGCTGACCGGTGGGCAGTACCGCGATTCGGACTATGCCCGGCGGCGGGAGGCGTGCTTCATCGTGGTCGCCGACTGCCACGAGCCGGGCGGGGCCTGCTTTTGCGCCTCTCTGGGCACCGGGCCCACGGAAGCGGGAGAGGGCTGGGATCTCGCTCTGACGGAGGTGCTTCTGGGCCACCACAGGTTCTTGGTTCGGATCGGCTCGGAGCGAGGCTTGACTACGATGAAGGGGGTGGCGTGGAGGGAGGCCACGCCGGCGGACCTCGACGCCGCGGCGAAGCAGGCGGACAGGGCCGTGCGCCGCATGGGGCGCAGAATGGACGCTTCCGACGCCAAGGAGATTCTCTACGAGAGCGCATCCGACGGCCACTGGGAGGAGATCGCCCAACGGTGCCTGGTCTGCGGCAACTGCACGATGGTCTGCCCGACCTGCTTCTGCGTGAACGTCCGCGACACCACGAGCTTGGACGGCAACCGCGCCGAGCGGGAGCGAGTATGGGATTCCTGCTTCTCGCTCGAATACTCGTACATCCACGGCGGGAGCGTTCGGTTCTCGCCGTTCGCCCGTTATCGCCACTGGATGACGCACAAGCTGGCGTCGTGGCAAGAGCAGTTCGGCACCTTGGGTTGCGTCGGTTGCGGCCGATGCATCGTCTGGTGCCCGGTTGGAATCGACATCACCGAAGAGTTGGAAACGTTCCGGGCCAAAGCCGGCCCGACAAAGGAGGCGGCGCGATGACGGACCTGTATCCGATCATTCGAAGCCAGGAGTTCTTCAAGGAGTTCTCGGAGGAAGACGTCCACGAGGTGGTGGGCTGCGCCACGAACATCGTGCTGCACCAAGGGCAGTACGTGTTCCGCGAGGGCGAGCCTGCAGACCACTTCTACCTCATCCGTCACGGTCGTGTGTCGCTCGAGCTGTTCGCGCCCGGGCGCGGCGCCGTCGTCGTCGAGACGGTGGAGGAGGGAGAGCCTCTCGGCTGGTCGTGGCTGATCCCTCCGTACAAGTGGCACTTTGCGGCGCGGTGCGACACCCTGCTTCGGGCGATCGCGCTGGACGGCCAATGCCTCCGGCGCAAGTGCGAGGAGAACCCGAGGCTCGGCTACCACCTCATGCGGCGGATGGCCGAAATGATGGAGTCTCGGCTGCAGGCATCGATCCTGAGGATGCTGGATCTCTATGGCGACAAGCGTTGAGCGGACGGTCGGCGCGGCGGACCCGATGGTTCCCGTGCCCTATGTCGTGGAGAGGTTCATCCGGGAGACCCAGGACACCTTCTCGCTGGAGCTGGAGCCGTTCGACCCGACGGGCGAGCTGCGCTTCCTGCCGGGCCAGTTCAACATGCTCTACGTGTTCGGGGTGGGCGAGGTCCCCATCTCCATTAGTGGAGACGCCGCGGAGCCGAGGAAGCTGATCCACACCACTCGCGAGGTGGGGGTGGTGACCCGCACGATGCGCAGCCTGAAGCCGGGTCACACCATCGGCGTGCGCGGTCCCTTCGGCACCAGCTGGCCCATGGACGAGGCGAAAGGCCACGACGTGATCCTGGTGGCCGGTGGAATCGGGCTAGCCCCGCTTCGGCCCGCGCTGTACTGGATTCTGCGCAACCGGGACGACTACGGCAAGGTGGTGCTGCTGTACGGAACCCGGTCGCCGGAGGACATTCTGTACAGCAAGGAGCTCGCGAAGTGGCGGTCGCAGTTCGACCTCGAGGTGTACATCACGGTCGATCGCGCGACCACCGAGTGGCGCGGGAACGTGGGCGTCGTCACCAAGCTGATCGGGCGAGCGCCGTTCGATCCCTCGGACACGGTGGCCATGGTCTGCGGGCCGGAGATCATGATGCGGTTCGCTGTGGAGGAGCTGGCTCGCCGGGGTGTGTCCACGAGCGACATCTACGTCTCGATGGAGAGGAACATGAAGTGCGGCATCGGCCTTTGCGGGCACTGCCAGCTGCGCGGGGAGTTCGTCTGCAAGGACGGGCCAGTGTATCGCTTCGACGTGATCGAACCGCTGTTCCTCGAGAGGGAGCTTTGAATCCATGAACCGTACCAAGAAGCCGAAGCTGGCGGTGTGGAAGTTCGCCTCGTGCGACGGATGCCAACTCAGCATCCTGGATTGCGAGGACCAGCTGCTCGAGGTGCTCGGCGCTGTGGAGCTGGCCTACTTTCCGGAGGCCACCAGGGCGGTCGTGAAGGGGCCGTACGACATCTCCCTCGTCGAGGGGTCGATCACCACCCGCCACGACGCCAAGCGCATCCAGGAGATCCGGCGCAACAGCGGCCTGTTGGTCAGCATCGGAGCGTGCGCCACCGCCGGCGGGATTCAGGCGCTCCGAAACTACGCGAGCGTGCGCGGGTTCATCCAGACCGTCTACCCCCACCCCGAGTACATCGACACCCTGGAGAAGTCCACACCGATCCGCAACCACGTGTTCGTGGACTTCGAGCTGCGGGGCTGTCCGATCAACAAGGAGCAGCTCGTCGAGGTTCTGAACGCGCTCCTGAACGGGCGAAAGCCCAACATCCCGACCTACTCCGTCTGCGTCGAGTGCAAGAGAAGGGGCAACGTCTGCGTCCTCGTCGCCGGCGGCCAGGCGTGCCTGGGACCGGTGACTCAGGCGGGTTGCGGCGCGATCTGCCCGAGCTACGCCAGAGGCTGCTACGGGTGCTTCGGACCGGCCGAGTCTCCGAACGGTCCCTCCCTCGCGCAGTGGTTCCGCCGCCTGGGGCACGACGACGCCTCGATCGTCCGCCTGTTCCGAGGCTTCAACGGGGCCTCGGAAGCGTTCCATTCTGTGAGCACAGCCCATGAGAACCCGAAGCCTCAAAGTTGACGTTCTGGCCCGCGTGGAGGGCGAGGGCGGCCTCTCGATCCGCGTCAAGGGCGACCAGGTCCGGGAGGTGAAGCTCAGCATCTTCGAGCCGCCGCGCTTCTTCGAGGCCTTTCTGGAGGGTCGCCACTGCACCGAGGCACCGGACATCACCGCGCGCATCTGCGGCATCTGCCCGATCGCATACCAGATGAGCGCGTCGCGGGCGATCGAGGAGGCGTTCGGCATCGAGATCGATCCGATGGTCCGCGAACTCCGGCGAATGATCTACTGCGGCGAGTGGATCGAGAGCCACGTGCTGCACATGTACATGCTCCACGCGCCGGACTTTCTCGGCTACCAGGATGCGATCCAGCTCGCCAAGGACCACCCGGACATCGTTCAGCAAGGGCTGAGGCTCAAGAAGATCGGCAACGACGTGATGGTTCTGCTCGGCGGTCGCGAGATCCATCCGGTGAACGTCCGCGTCGGCGGATTCTACAAGGTCCCGCGCAAGCGCGAGCTGGAGGCGTTGCGAGCCGACCTCGAATGGGCGCTCGAGGCGGCGGAGAGGACGGTGAAGCTGGTCTCCGGCTTCGAGTTTCCCGAAATGGAGCGGGACTACGAGTTCGTCGCTCTGCGGAATCCGCCCGAGTACCCGCTCTTCGACGGCCGCATCGTGTCGAACTTCGGACTGGATCTAGCCCTGTCCGAGTTCGAGGAACAGTTCCCCGAGGAGCACGTCCCGCACAGCAACGCGCTGCACTCTGTTCGCAAGGCGAGGGGGAGCTACCAGGTGGGTCCGGTCGCCAGGTTCAACCTGAACTACGACCTTCTGACCCCGCGGGCCAAGGAGGCCGCTCGCAAAGCCGGCTTGGAGCCTCCGGTCCGAAACCCGTTTCGCAGCATCGTGGTGCGGGCGGTCGAGACGGTGTTCGCCTGCGAGGAGGCTCTGCGGATCCTGGACGCGTATGAGATGCCGGACCGGCCGTGGGTGCCGTTCGAGCCCAGAGAGGCCAAAGGGTTCGGGTGCTCCGAGGCCCCCAGGGGAATCTGCTTCCACAGCTACGAGCTTGGTGCCGACGGCCTGATCCGCAAGGCGCACATCATGCCGCCGACGGCCCAGAACCTGCGTTGCGCCGAAGAGGATCTCGCCGTGCTGGTGCCGAAGCACCTCGATCGCTCGGACGCGGAGCTCCAGTGGGTCTGCGAGCAGGCGGTGAGGAACTATGACCCGTGCATCTCGTGCGCCACGCACTTCCTGCGGCTGCACGTCGAGCGGGAGTAGACCCCTTCCGGTTCAGGAACCGAACGAGGACCCGAACGCGAACAGTCCGAGGCCGAGGAGTCCGGCCAGAGCCGTCAGAGCCCACTCTTGGCGGGTGAGGCGCAGGTGCCGGACGTTGGTGAGGAGCACCACCAGGCCGATCGGCACCAGCGCAGGCAGGGCGTTCAGGCTCACGGGGCCGATCCTGGCGTCTCCCGCCACCATCACGAGCAGAAGGTAGGCGGCCAAGGACGGCGCCAACCAAAGCAGCGTGCCTCGGCTGTTCAGCCGGAAGCGGTGCAGGATGGCGGCGAAGAGCGCCACGAACACGAGGTCCGCGGGGCCGATGAAGGCGACCGCGGCCAGGGGCGCCTCCTTGGGGCCGCTCGAAACCTCCGGCACCCGCATCGCCACGTTCTGCAGGACCTGCGGGGCGGCCTCCATGACCCGCTTCGTGAACCCCTTCTGCGTCAGAACCAGGAAGGCGTCGAAGAAGGGAAGGAACACGCACATCGGTGCCAACAGGTTCGGTTCCTTGATCGCGCCGGCGACGAGAGCTCCGAGGCCCAGGCATGCCGTCAGCAGGCAGGCCTGGCCCAGCGCCAGGGCCAGCGAAGACGCCATAGAGGAGCCGAGCCCCTTGGACAGCCACACCAAGAGCGCCATGCCCGCCGCGCCGGCGAATAGAGCCGCGAGGGAGGACCGACCGCCCAGACCAGAAGACGCGCCCACGAACAGTGCCCACAGCGACAGCGCGAGAACCACCACCCCGGCCGCGAGGCTGAGCGCCGGGCTCCACGGGGCGGGGACCCGCACCCGGTCGGCAAGAAACTGGAACAGCGCCAAGGCTCCGGCAAGCAACAGGAAGCCCCGTAGGCTCTTCTCGCGCGGAGCATGGGGTGGCGGAGCGACTGTCATGATCGGTATCTTGCCACGGCCATGGCCTCCTGGTACACGGCCAGAACGGACTCGATCATCCCCTTCTCCCACGTGTGGCGGCTCATCTCGGCCGCGTTGCGCCCGAGCCGCCGCAACAGGCGCTCGTCCGTCAGCAGCTGGAGGACAGCCTGGGAGAATTCCCGGTGGTCGTTGCGGCAGATGAACCCGTTGACACCCGGCATCACCGTCGCGCTCGCTCCGCCCCCGGTCGCAACCACGGAGGGGAGGCCGTGCGACATCGCCTCCTCGACGACGAGGCCCTGGGTCTCGGTCACGGAGGGAAAGACGAAGAGGTCCGCGGCGGCGTAATAGCGGTCGACCTCTTCGCGGGGCACGAACCCGATGAAGCGCACGCGATCGCCGATGTTCAGCTCGCGCGCGAGTCGGATGCACGCGTCTCGGTAAGGGCCGTCGCCGACGAGCCAGAGCAACGCGGATGGTTCGCGCTCGACAACCAGTCGGCTGGCGCGGAGCAGCATCTCGAGGTTCTTCTCCCGTGCGATCCGGCCCACGTACAGCAGCAGCTTCGCGCCGGGAGGCACCCTCAGAGTGGTTCGGGCCTCGGAGCGGTCGATCTTGGCCGGCGGGCGGATGGCCGTGGGAATGACGCGGCAGGAGGTATGGACTGCGTGCCTGCGCAACCACTTGGCCGCCGCCTCGCTCGGCACGATCACCCGGTCGACACGGTTGTAGTAGAAGTTCGTGTGCTTCGCGATCTTGAAGCGCACATAGCGCCGAGGCAGGAACGGCACGTAGTGGGCGTAGCGATCGTAGAGCGTGTGGTAGGTCGTGACGATCGGCAGCTCGTGGGACTGCGCCCAACGCAGCCCGACCATGCCCATGGTGAACGGGGTGTGGGTGTGGATCAGATCGAAGCCGTGCGCCCGAAACCGCCGAAGCAGCTGCAAAAACGGCGGCACGGCCAACGGGTAGCCCTTGGACCAGGGCGTATGGATGGCGAGGCTCCGGTGGGTGTTGGGGTCGGGGTCGCGGTAGCCCGGATAGCCGGTGGCGAACAGATGCACCGAGCAACCCCGCTCCCGCAGGCCCTGGACCAGCGTGTCCACGCTGACGCTCACGCCGTTGAGGATCGGTAGAGCGCTGTCGGAGAAGACGGCTACCCGCAAGCGAACGCCTCCGGGCTCACTCGACCGGGAACCGACCGTGCTCCTCCACGAAGCGCACGATGGAGGACAGCCGGAACCTCCGCTGGCCCCCCTTGGTGCGATGGTGCAACAGCCAGCCCTTGTTGGTGTACCTTCTCACGGTCGCCGGGCACACGCCGAGCAAGCGGGCCGTCTCCTCCAGGGTGAGCTCCGGATCGAGCAACCGTCGGATGAGATCTTGGCGCGTTTCCTTGAAGTTGCCTCGGTAGTAGTTCGCCGTGACGTCGTCGGAGAAGAACTTACACAGGAACTCGATGCTCTTGGGCACCTTGGTCCAGATCTCCTGCAGCGAAGGATCCACGGCCAGGTCGTCCACCGGCTGATCGGCCATCCGAGGCCGAGGTGCGCTCAGCTCCGTCCGCCGGCGCCGCGGCTTCCGGGTCTTCTTGCCGTTGGCCTTAGACGCCGACCCGTCGTCGTGCTGTTCTGCCGAGGGCGCCTCCACGTCCAGAAAGGCGCTCTCGATGTACGCGAACGGATCGAACGTCTTCTTCACTCCGGCACTCCTCCGCTTCCCCCTCACTTGGCTAGGCTCGCAGCGCGAGCATCGCGTCGCCGAAGCTCAGAAACCGGTACCTCTGGGCGACAGCGTGTTCGTAGGCCATCCGAAGCGGGTCTGCTCCGACAAAGGCCGAGATCATCAACAGCATCGTCGTCCTCGGCATGTGGAAGTTGGTGACGATCCCGTCGACGACCAGGAATTTATACCCCGGCCGGATGAACAGCCGGGTGTCGGACACGCCGGGGCGCACCTCGCGCGGCCCCACGGCCATCGACTCCAGGGTTCGCACGGAGGTGGTTCCCACGGCGACGATCCGGCCGGTCGCGCGGCGGACCGCGTCGGCTGTCTGCTCGGAGACCTCGCACCGCTCTCCGTGAATCGGGTGATCCCAAGGGTCGTTGGCGGCCATCGGCCGGAACGTGTCGAGGCTGACGTCGAGGGTCACTTGGGCGAACAGCACCCCGCGGCGCTCCAGCTCGCCGAGCACTTCCTTGGTGAAGTGGAGCCCTGCCGTAGGCGCCGCCGCGCTGCCCTCCCTGCTGGCGAACACGGTCTGGTACCTCTCGGGATCCTGGAGGTCCACACGGATGTAGGGCGGGAGAGGGACCTCTCCCGCGGCCAACACCGCCTCTTCGGCGGCCCTGGCATCGTCCAGCCGGATCAGCCTGCGACCGGCCTCCAGATCCCGCTCCACGATCAGGCTGGCCCCGGAGTCCAGCAGGATCCGCGTGCCGGGGTGAAGGCGACGGGCTGGCCGTACGAGGCAGTCCCAGAGGGATGGCTCGACGCGACGCAGGACCAGCAGCTCGACTCGGCCTCCGGACTCCTTGTGCCCGAAAAGACGTCGGGCGGTGACGCGGGTGTCGTTCCAGACGAGGAGGTCGCCGGGGTCCAAGAATTGCGGCAGCTCGCGAAAGACGGCATCCTGGACGCGACCCTTGGAGTCCACGACGAGCAGGCGGGAGGCCGCCCGGTCTTCCAAGGGCGTCTGGGCGATCAGCTCCTCCGGCAGTCCGTAATCCAGGAAGCTCACAGCTCCAGAACCCTATCGGGGACGTCCAAGAGCGAGGAAACGACGCTGTGCTCGGTGGGCCTCTGGGTGTTGCGATCGAGGAGGAGCGCGTGCCAGCCCGCCCGGAGGGCCCCTTCGTAGTCGTCCACCGGATGGTCGCCCACGTGCAGCAGCTCTTCGGGGGCAAGACCGAGGCGGCTCTCCGCGGCCCGGAAGATCCCGGCGTCGGGCTTCTCGATGCCGACCTCCAGCGATGCCAGCACGCAGTCGAACAGGGCGCGGAGCCCTCTTCGCTCCAGCGTCCGTTCCAAGGAATAGTCCCAGTTGCTGACCACGGCGAGGCGGAGACCCTGGGCGCGCAGCGCCTCGAGGCAAGGCAGGACGTCTTCGTACACTTGGAAGCAGACGGAGGCCGGGCCGTAGAGATCGTCGAGGAGCCAGCCGCGAAGCTCCTCCACCGACCACTCTTGGCCGTACTCGGAAGCCCATTGGCGGAAGAGGTCGATCCAGTACCGGTCGCACGCATCGCGGTCGGCCTCGGCGTGCAGGCGGACGTAGTCGGGGCGTGTTCGCACCAGCATGGACTGCAGCCCAGACTTGGCCTCCAGCGGGTCGATCTGCGCTCCGCGACCGAGCAGCGTGCGCACCCCGAATCCCACCGGGTCCCAGTCGGTATGGACCAGTGTCTGGAAGCAGTCGAAGGAGACGGCGCGGATAGGCATGGCGAGGGGCTGGGCGACCGCGGGGGTCGGCTACAATTATGATCCGTGAAGACGCTTGCTCTCTGGTTGGGAGCCGTTGCCCTCGGTCTGCAGGCCTCCGCGCCGAGCGGACAGGAGGTCGCGCGCAGGTTCGTCCCCGGCGAGGCGGTCCGCTACGTCGTGCGGGTCGAACTGGAGCGCGGCGAGGCCGTGAGCGCAGTGGAGAGCAGGGTTCTCGAGACCGTGGAGAAGGTCGACGACGGGAGGGTCACTGTTCGGACGAAGTACCTCTCCGTCAAGGTGGGTTCTGCCGCAAGCGGATCTCGGCCGGACGACCGCACGGTCTACGGGTCGGACGGTTCGGTGTTGGCCGTCGAGGGAGGGGATGCGGACGCTCTGCGGCTTGCTCGCGCGCTGGCCGTATCCGGGGTTCCGGCGAGCGGCGGCACTTGGACGTTCGAGCAGAAGCCCGTGAGCCAGCCGGCCGCACCGCTCGCGAGGACGGTGTGCACCCTGGACGGCACCGAGGAGGTCGGCGGCGTGCCTTCGGCGCGGGTCCGCTTCGAGTTCCGCGAGGTTCCCACATCCGGGGAGCCGCTCGGGGCGAAGGGCGTCTACTGGCTGGCCGTCGGCGACGGCAGGCTCGTGAAGCTGGAGGCCGAACTGACGGGAATCCCCGGGCTGCCTGACAAGGACGCGAAGGCCCGCGTGACGGTCGAGCTGGACAAGGAGCGCTGACTCAGCGTTCGATGCTGGCTCGGGCTTCCTGATAGTCCTGCAGCGCCCGCTGGAACGCCGCCAGCATCTGTTGCACGGCCTTGAGAGGATCGCCCTCGTAGGGCCAGATGAACGCCTCCCTCGTCGTGTAGGCCGCACGGTGCCTTCGGGTCAGAATGCTGAACACCATCGGCGGGATGGAGCTCCGGTTGCGGAAGGACACGGCCACTCGGCCACCCTTGGCCTCGATCTTCTCCATGCCCAGCTCCTCCGCCAAGAACCGGCAGTTCATGATCGTGAAGGCGTTTCGGACCTCCGTCGGCGGGTGGCCGTAGCGGTCCTCGATCTCGGCCGCCACAGAGGCGAGCTGCTCTACCGACCGGCAGGACATCATCTGCTGGTAGTAGTACAGGCGCTGGGCCTGGTCCTCGATGTAGCTTTCGGGGATGAGGGCCGGAACCGCGACGTCGAGCGCGGGCAGGGGCGCCAAAGAAGCCAAGGGGTCGGTCGGCTCGCTGGCGGATGCCGGCTGGCCGTCTGCCGCGTTCTTCAGGGCGTGCACCGCCTCGTTGATGAGCTGCGTGTACAGCTCGTAGCCGACGGCCGCCATCGAGCCGTGCTGCTTGGCGCCCAACAGGTCCCCTGCGCCACGGATCTGAAGGTCTCGAAAGGCCAGCGAGTAGCCCGACCCGAGGGAGCTGAACTCCTGTAGCGCCTCCAGCCGCGCGAGGGAGCCCTCCGTCAGCGCCTTCGAGGGGTGGTAGAGCAGGTAGGCGTAGGCCTGCCTGTCGGAGCGTCCGACCCGGCCCCGGAGCTGGTAGAGCTGCGCCATCCCCAGTCGGTCCGCGTTCTCCACGATCAGGGTGTTGGCGTTGGGAATGTCGATGCCGTTCTCGATGATCGTCGTGGAGAGCAGGATGTCGATCTCGCCCCGGATGAAGCCGATCATCACCGGCTCTAGCTCGTCTTCCGTCATCTGGCCGTGGCCAACGCCAATGCGGGCGTTCGGCACCAGCCTGCGGAGCCGCTCCGCGACGTGCCCGATGGACTCCACGCGGTTGTACACGTAGAACACCTGCCCTCCGCGTGCGAGCTCGCGCAGGATCGCCTCGCGCACGACCTCGTTCGAGTAGGGCCGGACGAACGTGCGGATCGGCAGGCGGCCGGGAGGCGGGTCGTTGATGATGCTCAGCTGGCGGATGTCCATCAGGGCCATGCTGAGCGTGCGCGGGATCGGCGTGGCCGAAAGGGACAGCACATCGACGTGCGTCCTGAGCTTCTTCAGCGCCTCCTTCTGGCGCACACCGAACTTCTGCTCCTCGTCGATGACCACCAGGCCGAGGTTGCGGAAGGCGATCTCCTTGGTGAGCAGGGAGTGCGTGCCGATCACGACGTCCACGGAGCCGTCGCGTAAGCCTTGGAGGACCTCCCTGCGCTCCTTGGGGGACCGGAACCGGTTGATCAGCTCGAGGCGGACGCCGAACGACTCGAGCCGCTCCTGGAAGTTCCGGAAGTGCTGCTCGGAAAGAATGGTCGTGGGGCAGAGAACCGCCACCTGCCGACCCTCCTGAACGACTCGGAACGCCGCACGGATCGCCACCTCGGTTTTTCCGAAGCCCACGTCGCCGCAGACGAGGCGATCCATGGGGCAGGGTTGAGCCAGATCGGCCTTGACCTCTTGAATCGCTCGGAGCTGACTGGGAGTCTCCACCCAGGGGAAGGTCGACTCCATTTCCTGTTGCCAGGGAGTGTCCCCCTGGATCGGCGGGCGCTGAACGGCGGCTCGGGCGGCGTACAGCTGCACGAGCTCCTTGGCGAAGGCGCGGGCGTCCTCCTTCGCCTTCGTGATCGTTTTGCGCCAGTCGCCGCCCGTGAGCCGGTTCAGCTTGGGGTGCGCGTCGCCGGGGTTGAGGTACTTCTGGACCCGGTCCAGCTGGTCGGTAGGCACAAAGAGCTTGTCCGGCGGCGCGTACTCCAGGAAGAGGAATTCCTTTTCCAGGCCGTCGATGGTCCGCTTGACCAGCCCGCGGAACACCCCGATGCCGAAGTGGATGTGGACCACGTAGTCGCCCGGCTTGAGGTCGAGCACGGTAGCGATCGGCGCGCCTTCGGAGAACCTCTTCTGAGGAAGTCGCAGGCGGGCGACACCGAACACCTCCGCGTCCGTCAGGAGCGCCAGCCTCGCCTCGGGCAGGACGAAGCCGCCCGCGGGATTGCCGGAGACGAGCCAGAGTCCGGGCGGGGGGCCTCCTTCGGCCAGCATCTCCTCGGACAAGGGCGAGGCGGGCAGCTCCGCCCGCTGGAGGACGGTCTGGGCGCGGTTCGGCTGGTCGGTGGCCATGACCACGGAGAAGCCGTTGTCCAGCCAGGTCTTCAGAGTGGAGGCGAGCGCCTCGCCCCTGCCCGCGTAGGAGTCGAGAGAAGCCGCTGCGGCGGGGATGGCCTCAGGACGACCGAGCCACTTCGGCGCTCCGGAGAGGAGGTTCAGGGAGAGCACTGGCTCGTGCGTGCCGAGCTTTTCGAACGGGAGGAGGAAGTCGTGCGGCGTGGCGGAAAGGATCTCGCCGCGGCGAGCGCGGGCTTGGAGCGCGTCTGCCAGCTCTGCGACGACCCTCTCCGCCACGGTCTGGAGCTCCACAGGCTCGTCCAGCACGAGGAGCCCACTGTTCCCGAGCAGATCCACCGCGCAACCCGAGTCGGGAAGCAGCAGGGGACGGTAGAGGTCGAGGCGGTCGAAGTAGACCCGGGCATCCAGGGCGTCCGCGTCCGAGGCCACCAGCTCCTCGAGCCTGGCCGCCGCCTCGCCGGGCAACGTGGCCGCCTCGCGCGCGAGCGCGGAGCGCAGGATGTCGCCGAGGCCCGAGGATTCGGGAGGAATCACGGTCTCCCGGGCGGGCATCAGGTCCAGGCCCTCGGCGGCTCCGACCGACCGTTGCGTGCCGGGGTCGAAGCGCCGGATGCTCTCCACCTCGTCACCGAAGAACTCGACGCGCAGCGGCAGGTCCTGGCCCGCGGCGTACACGTCCACGATGCCGCCGCGCCTGCTGAACTGCCCCGGCAAGCGAACCGGCTCCTGAAACTCGTAGCCCAGCCGGACCAGCGTCTCCACCAGCTGGTCGGGCGAGACGGGAAGGCCCGGCACGATGCGCCGCAGGCTCTCCAAGATCACTTCCTTGGGAAGAGTCCGTTCCAGAGCCGACCCGGGGGTGGCGATGACGACGCACGGCTCGTCGGAGGCCAGGGCTTGCAGGGAGCCGATGCGGTCGGAGAGCGCCGCGTACTCGGGGGTGGCGTCCTCGAACAGGGCGGAGAGGCCGCTCGGGAGCTGCCTCACCCGGTCCTTCGGAATCCCGGCGACGGTCAGTTTGGCCTCCCACGCCAGCGCCCTGTCGTAGCTGCCCGTGACGACCAGGGTCTTCACCGGCTCAGCGAGCCACCGCGCCGCCAGCAGCGGAGCGCGACCCGAGGGGCACAGGTCGGCCCACTCGGCGCGGGGCAGGCGGGAGCGGAGAAGAGGCTCGAGCGAGGGCACCCTCGCCAGCGAAGCGACCCAGTCGCTGAAACGCATTGCAATGCCCAGTTTACTCGCCGAAGAACTTGCGGACCGAGCCGTAGAAGCAATCGTTCGGTAGAATGCGAGGAGGATCATGCCGAAGCGAATCGAGACGCTCGTTCTGCACGACAGCACCACCCCGGTCATCGGCAACATCGAGAAGGGAGGGAGCGTCGTACTCACCACGGTGGAGACGCTGATCAACCAGGCGCGCGCCAACTCGCTCTGGCCGCTCACGTTCGGCCTGGCCTGCTGCGCGATCGAGATGATGAGCACGGTTGCCTCGCGGTTCGACCTCAGCCGGTTCGGCTCCGAGGCGTTCCGAGCGACCCCCCGGCAGGCCGACGTCATGATCATCGCCGGGCGTGTGAGCAAGAAGATGGCACCCGTGCTGCGGCAGATCTATGACCAGATGCCGGAGCCCAAGTGGGTGATCAGCATGGGTGCGTGCGCCTCGTCCGGCGGCGTCTACAACAACTACGCGATCGTTCAGGGGGCCGACCAGGTGGTGCCGGTGGACGTGTACGTTCCCGGTTGCCCGCCGTCGCCGGACGCGCTGATGTTCGGCGTGCTCAAGCTGCAAGAGAAGATCAAGCGGCAGAAGGCGAAGAGCCTGACCGACCTGCGTCTCATCGAGCTGAACCCGAAGCGGGAGGAGGCCTGACGATGGCCATCGATGTGGTCCGCGACATCGCCAAGCCGATCCTTGCAGGCTTCGGCATCACCGGCAAGAGGCTGAAGCACCCGAAGGTGACGGTGATGTATCCCGAGCAGACTCGGGAGCAGTATCCCAGAACTCGGTGGCGCCACTTCCTGACGCGCTACGAGAGCGGTCTGGAACGCTGCATCGGCTGCTCCCTGTGCGCGGGCGCGTGCCCGGCGCGGTGCATCTACGTGGAGGCGGCGGAGAACACCGACGAAGAGCGGCATTCGCCCGGAGAGCGGTACGCCAAGCGCTACGAGATCAACATGATCCGTTGCATCTTCTGCGGCTACTGCCAAGAGGCTTGCCCGACCGGGGCGATCGTCCTGCGCAAGAACTTCGAGCTCGCCGACTATCGCCGCGAGAGCTTCGTGTACACGAAGGAGATGCTCCTGGAGGAGTATCCGGGGCAAGCGGACGAGCCGTACGTGAGCGTCTATCAGCGGCAGAGCTAGAGCCTAGGGTCCCGCGGCGTGCCGATTTTGTGCGGGCGAACCCGTAAACTGGGTCGTATGACGAGGTTTTTGCTCGCACTCGCCTTGGTAGCCGCGATCGGTTGTGCCCGCAAGGATTCGCAGCCGGTCGCCGAGGGAGCCAAACCCGAGGGAACGTTCAAGGTCGCGCTTCTCACCCCCGGCCCAGTGAACGACTCCGGATGGAGCGCGCTGGCCTACGAGGGCCTCTTGGCGATTCGGGACGAGCTGGGCGCGGACATCAGCAACCAAGAGGCCCGGGGAACTCAGATCCGGGACGCCATGCGTTCGTACGCGCAGAAGGGCTACCGCCTGGTGTTCGGGCACGGATTCGAGTACAACGAGCCAGGCGCCGAGATCGCCAAGGACTTCCCGAACACCGTCTTCGTGAGCAGCTCCGGCGGCAAGACGGCGGAGAACGCAGGCGCCTTCCGCTTCTACCTGGAGCAGGGCTTCTACCTGGCCGGGGTGCTCGCAGCGGACCTCTCGAAGAGCGGCGTGGTGGCGATGATCGGAGGACCGAAGGTTCCCTCCATCCAGTCCACGTTCAAGGCGTTCGAGGCGGGTGCCAAGGCCGAGCGGCCCGGAATCCGCGTCCTCACGCTCTTCACTGGCCAGGACTCGGATGTTGCGGCCGCGAAGAGAGCCACCCTCGAGGCCATCTCGCAAGGCGCGGACGTGGTGATCCACCAAGCGAACGCAGCCGCCCAGGGGGTTTTCGAGGCCTGCCGGGAGAAGGGCGTTCTGGCGATCGGGAGCAATGCGAACCAGAACGACAACGAGTCGGGAGTGGTGGTCGCCTCTGCGGTGATCGTGGCCAAGCCGGCGTTCGTGGAGCTCGCGAGGGACGTGAAAGAGGGGCGCTACAAGGGATCCATCCGTTTGGTGGGCATGGACAAGGGGGCGATCGACTTCGTGCTCAATCCCAAGCTGGAGTCCCGCGTGCCGGAGGCAACCCGCAAGAGGCTCGAAGTCCTGAAGGCGAAGATCCTCTCGGGCGAGCTCGCAGTTCCGAAGGACGAGTTCTAGGATGCCCGCAGGGTTGTCCGTCAGGAACCTTCGCAAGCGCTTCGGCCAGCTCGTGGCTTTGGACGGAGTCTCCGTGGACTTTGCGCCCGGCGAGGTTCACGCCGTGGTCGGCGAGAACGGCGCGGGGAAGTCCACGCTCGTGAGCCATCTGGCAGGCTTCTTGTTGCCGGACGAGGGTGAGATTCTTTGGGACGGCTCGCCTTTGCCGTCGGGTGACCCGCTCGCCTGCAGGCGATTGGGAATCTCGATGGTTCACCAGCACTTCACGCTGGTGGACGCACTAACGGTTCTGGAGAACGTGGCTCTGGCCTCGGGGCTTGGGGGCACCGTCGACCGCAGGGCGTTGGAAGCCAAGATCGGGGAACTCCTGCGGAGGTACGGCTGGGAGCTCGACGTGCACGCACGCGTGGATTCCCTCTCCGTGGGGCAGAAGCAGAAGCTGGAGATCCTGAAGGCCCTTTGGCGGGACGGGAAGGTTCTCATCCTGGACGAGCCTACCGCCACGCTGTCGGAGGGCGAGGTTGACGAGCTCTTCCGCTTGCTCCGGGACTTGGCCGCCCGCGGCATGACGGTCATCCTGATCGCCCACAAGCTTCGCGAGGTGCTGGCCGTGGCCGACCGAATCACGGTGCTGCGCTCTGGCCGTCTGGTGCGCACCGTTGTTCGGTCCGAGGCGGACGAGCAAGCCCTCTCCCGCTGGATGGTCGGCGAGGTTCCGCCCATGGAGGTCGCCCAGCTTCCGCCGCGGGCGGAACCCAGAATCGTGATCCGCGACCTGCGGGTGAGGGGGGACGACGGCCGGCTGAGGCTCCAGGGAGTCTCCTTGGAGGTGCGGCCGGGGGAGATCGTCGGGATCACGGGGGTCGACGGCAACGGTCAGCTAGAGCTGGCCGAGGCCGTTGTCGGCATCCGGCGTCTAGAATCCGGGGAGGTTCTGATCGATGGGATGCCCGTTGGGCGGCACACCGAGGAGATCGGCTACGTTCCGCAGGACCGGCATCGGCATGGTCTCGCGCTTTCCATGACGGTCTCGGAGAACGTGCTGGTGGGCTTGAGGGGCAGACGACGGTTCTTCCGAGGGCCGATTCTGCTGGTCGGTCGGTTTCATAGCCACGTGCAGGGGTTGGTGGAGCGCTTCGGGATCGCCTGCAGGGGGCCGAACCAGATCGTGCGGGATCTGAGCGGCGGGAACCAGCAGAAGGTCGTTCTGGCCAGGGCGCTGGACCCGTTCCCGCGGGTGCTGGTGGCGGTGGACCCGACGAGAGGCTTGGACGTTCGGGCGACGATGGCGGTCCACAACGCGCTGCTCAGCGCGGCTAGGGGGGGCGCCGCGGTTCTCCTGATCTCCGGGAGCCGGGAGGAGGTCGCCGCGTTGGCACACCGCGCGAGCCGAATCAGCCTGGGTCGGCTGGAGCCATGGGAGACTCCTGCGCGGGAGGATCTGGTCCTGTGCTGAGGCTACGTGCGGTCGCTCCCTATGCGGTGGCTCTCCTCGCAAGCGGCCTGCTCTTCCTCGTGTTCCGCGTCTCGCCGGTACAGGCGTCCGCGGTCCTGGCGGAGGGCGCGGCGGGAGACCGTTTCGCCGTGGCCAGGACGCTGCTCAAGACGACGCCGCTGTTGCTGTGCGGGCTCGGCATGGTGGTGGCGTGGCGGGCGGGGGTCTACAACATCGGCGGGGAGGGGCAGCTGCTCGCTGGCGCGGTGCTGGGAGCCATCGTGTTCCAGGCGGGTGGGGCGTTCGCTGGAGCCGCCACGCCTTGGCTGTTCGTGCTGATCGGTGGCCTGGGCGGCGCGCTGTGGGCGTCGATCGCGGGGTGGCTCCAGGCGTACCGCGGGGTTCCGGCCGTGATCTCCACCATCCTGCTGAACTTCGTGATTCTGCAGCTGTTGCTGTGGCTCGTGAGCGGTCCGTTGCAGGATCCGTCTCTCGGGGTGCCGCTCTCACGGCGCCTTCCCGAGGTGGCCATGCTGCCGAGGTTGGATCGGCAGTCGGATTTGCATGCAGGGGTGCTGATCGGGTTCCTTGCGGCGCCCGCGCTGTGGCTCGTGCTCTACCGCACCTTCTGGGGACTGGACGTGCGCTTCGCCGGCGCGAATCCCGAGGCGGCCCGCGCGAACCGCCGGCCGGTGCGATGGATCCAGCTCGGTTCCATGGCGCTCTCGGGCTTCCTGTGCGGCACGGCCGGCGGGGTGGAGTACGCGGGATCGCTGGGGCAGATCGGGTCGGGCTTGTCCCAGAACTGGGGGTTCTTGGCCATTCCGGTGGCGCTGCTCGGGGGGCTGGACCCGCTTGGTGTGGTTGTGTCGGCTCTGGTGTTCGGCGGACTGTACGCGGGGTCGGACAACCTGATGCGCTTCACCCCCGCCGGTTCGGCCTTGGTCACCGCGTTCCAGGCCGTGGCCCTGCTGGCGTTCATCGCGACCCGCGCCGAGCTGCGGCGCAGGGAGGGCTCTGCCGTATGATCGAGAGCCTGGCGGCGGTCGCGATGTTCGCCGCGCCTACGGCGCTGGCGGCGATCGGAGAGACCGTGGGCCAGCGCTCCGGCGTGCTGAACATCGGTCTTGAGGGAACGATGCTCCTCTCGGCCTTCGCCGGGGCGATGGTCGCGCTGTGGTCGGGCAACCCTTGGCTGGGGCTCCTATCCGGCGGCTTGGCGGGCCTCGTGCTGGCGGCCTTGGTCGGGCTCCTCTGCGTGGCCCGCGATGCGGACCAGGTGGTGGTCGGGACCGGCCTGAACCTGCTGGCTCTGGGTCTCACCGGAGCCTGGTTCCGAAGCCTGTTCGGTCAGAGCGGCAAGCTGTTCACCGTTCCGACGCTTCCCAAGGTGGGCTTTTGGGATCCGGTCTCCGTGGCGACCCCCCTTCTGGCCATGGCGGCCCTATGGCTGCTGCAGAGGACCTATTGGGGCCTCACCTTGAGGGCCGCGGGCGAGAACCCGGTCGCCGTGGAGGCGGCCGGGCGCTCCGTTCCCCGGTACCGGTGGCTCGGCCTGATGGTGTCCGGGGGCCTCGCGGGACTGGGCGGCGCGCACCTTTCTCTGGTCGTGTCCGGCACGTTCGCGGAGAACATGACGAGCGGCCGGGGGTTCGTGGCTTTGGCGATGGTCACGTTCGGGCGGTGGAGTCCCGTCGGTGCCTACGCGGCGTGTCTGCTGATCGGATACCTCGAGTCGCTGCAGTTCAGCCTGCAGGCGGCCGGCAAGGGCGTGCCGCAGGAGCTGCTTCTGGCGCTCCCCTACGCCGTTTCGTTGCTGGCTCTGGCCTTCGTCGGCAGGGGAGTCCGGAGTCCTGCGGCGCTGGCCGCGCCCTATCGGAGGACGAAATGAGCGATCGCAGGGTACGCATGTGGCGGCGGGTGGTGTTTTCCAGCGGGCATCGGTATTGGCTGGATTCGCTCTCCGAGGCGGAGAACCGCAGGACGTTCGGCCGGTGGGCCTCGCGCTTCAACCACGGCCACAACTACGTGCTGGAGCTGGCGGTATCGGGCAGTCCTGACCCGGTCAACGGCATGGTGGTGAACATCAAGACGGTCGACGCGATCGTCCGAGAGAGAATCGTCGCACTGGTGGACGGCAGGAGCCTGAACGACGAGGTTCCGGCGTTTCGGAACCGGTCGACCACGCTGGAGAATCTGGCGCTCTGGATCCTGAGCGAGGTCGGGCCGTGTTTGCCGGAGGGCACCGTCTTGGACGGCCTCCATCTGTACGAGAAGGAAGACCTGTGGGTGGAACTGATGGCGAATTCGAAGGACGGACAGGAACGAAGGATGGTCGTTGGGCGGCGGTACGAGTTCGCCGCCTCGCACCGGCTGCACTGCCACCTCCTCTCGGAGGCGGAGAACGTGGGACTCTACGGAAAGTGCAACCACCCGGCGGGGCACGGCCACAACTATGTGCTGGAGGTGGCGGTGGAGGGTGCGCTCGACCCGGTGACCGGCATGAGCCTGGACCTGGACGAGCTGGACCGGGTGGTGGAGCGCCTGGTGCTCGAACGGTACGACCACCGGAACCTGGACGTGGATGTGCCGGAGCTGCAGGGTAAGGTGACGACCTCGGAGAACGTCGCCCTCGCCATCTGGGACCTCCTGGCCCAGCAGGTGCCGGGAAGGCTGCGGAGAGTCAGGCTGTTCGAGACGGCGCGCAACGCCTTCGAGCTGGAGGACTGGTCATGAGCAACGTTTTCGCGGCGATCACAGGGGCTTCGAGCGGCATCGGCCGAGCAACCGCGCTGAGGCTGGCGAAGGAAGGCTGCGGTCTCCTGTTGGGCGCCAGGAGAGAGCGCGAGCTGGAGGCTGTGGCGGAGGAGGCGCGCTCCCATGGAGGCAGGGTGGCCTTCCGATGGCTCGACGTGTCGGATCCGGGAGCCTGCGAGGCTTTCGTCGACGAGTTTCGGCGTCGCTCCGAAGGGGCTCGACCGGTGTTGGTGCAGGCCGCGGGCATCGGCTTCTTCGGTCCTGCGGGCAGGTGGGACGAGGACGCCGCTCGGGCGACGGTGGAGACCAACCTCCTCGGAGCGATGCGGATCGCGAGCCTATCGGCCAGCTGGATGCGGGGGACGCAGGGACGGATCGTGCACGTGCTCTCGATCGCCGCAGCAAGAACCTTGCCGAACAGCTCGGTCTACTCCGCAACGAAGGCCGGCTTGCTCGCCTTCGATCGGGTGTTGCGCGAGGAGCTGCGGAGGTCCGGCGTGCTGACCACCTCGATCCTCCCGGGTGCCGTGGACACGCCCATCTGGGAGGAGGGGAAGGGACCGGACCGCAAGGACATGCTGAGCGCGGACGCCGTGGCGGAAGCGATCGCGACCGTCGCCTTGGCGCCCCCGGACCGAGCGTTCGACGAGATCGTGCTGATGCCGCCGAAGGGAATCCTCTAGGCCTCTGGGATTCCGCCGAACTTGCGGACGCGATGCTGGTAGGTGTGGACCGCCTCCAGCAGTTCGTCCTTGCTGAAGTCCGGCCAAGCGACGTCCGTGACGTAGAGCTCGCTGTAGGCGGACTGCCAGATGAGGAAGTTGCTCCAGCGCATCTCGCCTGCGGTGCGGATCATCAGGTCGGGGTCGGGGATGTCGGGTTGGTAGAGGTGCCCGGCGACGGTCGCCTCATCGATCTGGTCCGCCGGGATTCCTTCTGCCACGATGCGGCGCACGGCGTCCACGATCTCCGCCCTGCCGCCATAGTTGATGGCGAGGGTGAAGGTCACGCCCGTGTTGTTCCTGGTGGTTTCGACGCCTTGCAGGATCGCTTCCTTCAGGCCCGCGGGCAAGCCCTCGAAGCGCCCGATGAAGCGGACTCGGACGTTGTTGCGGTGCATCACCGCCAGCTCGTCCCGCGCGGCCCGCTCGATGAGCTTCATCAGGCCCGAAACCTCCTCCTGAGGCCTCCGCCAGTTCTCCGCCGAGAAGGCGTAGACGGTGAGGTAGGGAACACCCAGCTCGGCGACGTTCAGGAGGACGGACCGGAGCGCCCTGTATCCCTCGCGATGGCCCAGCAACCGCCCCAGCCCTCGCCGCTGAGCCCAGCGACCGTTGCCGTCCATGATGATCGCGATGTGGCGAGGCAGGCGCGTCAGGTCGATGCCGAGACGCTCCGCCTCCTCGCGAATCGCGACGCCCTTCGTGCCCACTCCGCGCTCAGACCTCGAGAAGCTCCGCTTCCTTCTTCTTCTGGAGCTCGTGCACTTCGGCGATGCACTTGTCGGTCAGCTTCTGGACCTTCGCCTCGTACTGCTTCAGGTCGTCCTCGCTGATCTCCTTGCGCTTCTCAGCCGCCTTGTAGTGCTCGATGGCGTCCCGGCGGACGTTCCGGATCGCGACGCAAGCCTGTTCCGCGCGCTGGGAGACCTGCTTGACCATGTCGCGACGCCGCTCCTCCGTCATGGGCGGGAACACCAGGCGGATGTTCTGTCCGTCGTTTGAGGGGTTGATGCCCAGATCGCTCTTCTGGATCGCCTTCTCGATCACGGGCAGCATCTTCTTGTCGAACGGGGTGATCATCAGCTGCCGGGGCTCGGGCACGCTGATGTTGGCCACCTGGTTCACGGGCGTCTCCACGCCGTAGTACTCCACGTGCACGCGCTCGAGAACGGCGGGATTGGCCCGGCCCGTTCGATACGTGCTGAAGTCGTGGAGCATGGCGTCGATCGCATGCCGCATCCTGCTTTCTGCGTCGGGGAGAATCTGTTCGACCGTCATGAATCACCTCGCACCAGGGTGCCGACCTCCTCTCCGCGCGCGGCGCGCAGAAGGTTGCCGGCTACGCCAAAGTCTAACACGATCACAGGCAGATTGTTCTCACGGCACAGCGTGAACGCGGTCTGATCCATGACCGCGAGGCGCTTGTCGAGCGCCTCGGAGAACGAGACGGTGTCGTAGCGAACGGCATCCGGGTGGGTTCTTGGGTCCTTGTCGTAGACCCCGTCGACCTTGGTCGCCTTGATCAGGCACTCGGCCCCGATCTCCAGTGCCCGCAGCGCCGCCGCGGAATCAGTGGTGAAGTAGGGGTTGCCGGTTCCGGCCGCGAAGACCACGACCCTTCCTTTCTCCATGTGGCGGATCGCCCGCCGGCGGATGAAGTTCTCCGCCACTTGGGCGACGCTGATGGCGCTCTGCACCCGCACCGGCACGCCCGCCTTCTCGATGGCTGCCTGAAGGGCCAGGGCGTTCATCAGAGTGCCGAGCATCCCGAGCTGGTCCGCGACGGAGCGCTCGATGCCGGCCTCAGCGGACATGCCCGCCCCTCGGATCAGGTTTCCGCCCCCGACGACCAGCGCACACTGCACGCCCGCGCCGTGGAGGGACGAGACCTCTTGGGCCACGTAGGCCAAGACCCCGGCGTCGATGCCGAAGCCGGCGGGTCCGGCGAGCGCCTCGCCGCTCATCTTGACCAGCACTCGGCCGTAGGGCCGGCGCCCGCCGGAGTCCGCCATCGTTCTAGCCACCCACCGCCAGGTACACGAACTGCTCGATCTTCAGCCCTCCGTTCTCCTGGAGGAACTGAGCGACCGTCTTGCTCGGGTCCTCGTAGTACGGTTGCTCGAGCAGCACCACCCGGCTGTAGAACTCCTTGTTCACGCGTCCCTTGGCGATGTTCGCGGCGATCTCGGGCTTCTTGCCCTCGTTCAGAGCGCGCTGGGTTTCAATCTCCAGCTCGCGGTCGATCATCTCCTGCGGAACCTCCTCGCGCGAGAGGTACTCGGGAGGAAACGCGACGCACTGGACGGCGATCTTGTGCCCCACGGCCTCCGCGTTGGCGGCCTCTCCGACGATCGCGACGGCGGCCGCCTTCAGCTTGTTGTGGTGCAGGTAGGTCGCCCAGGTGCCCTCGGTCTGCTTGTGCACCGCCCTTGCGAGCTGGATGTTCTCGCGGATCTTTCCGACGGCTCCCTCGATGAGGCTGGCGACCGTGCCCTCGCCCGTTTCCACGGCCAACGGGGCATCGCCGGGATCGTTGGTCGCGAACGCCTGCGCGAGCTTCTGGGCCACCGCGAGGAAGTCCTCGTTGCGGGCCACGAAGTCGGTCTCGCAGGTCAGGACCACGCCTCCGAGCTTCTTGCCACAGGGTGACAGGGACACCAAGGCCACGCCGGCCTTGGTCTCGCGATCGGCTCGCTTGGCCGCCGCCGCCTTGCCCTTCTCCCGGAGAATGGCTTTGGCCTTGTCGAAGTCGCCGTCGGCCTCCTCGAGGGCCTTCTTGCACTCCATCATGGGAGCGTCCGTTTCGTCTCTTAGTTTCTTGACGTCTGCTGCGCTGATTGCCATGGCTTTGATCAAACCTCTTCGATCTTCTCTGCGAGCCGCTCGGCGACCGATTCCGGCTCCTCATCCTCGCTCGGAGCGTTCTCGGAGGCCTCGGCGTTCGCCGCGAGACCGGCCTCCTGCTCGAAGCGCCGGAGCATCTCCTGCTCGATGTCTCCGCCGGTGTAGATCGGCTCCTCCTCGAGCTGCTCTTCCTCGAACGTGCCCTCGCTGATGGCCTCTTCGACGGGGCGGGCCTCCAGAATGGCCTCGCACACCTTGGTCGTCACCAGACGGATCGCGCGGATCGCGTCGTCGTTCCCCGGGATGACCTTGTCCACCAAGTCGGGGTCGCAGTTGGTGTCCACGATCGCGACGATCGGGATGCCCATCTTGTGCGCCTCGCGGACCGCGATGATCTCCTTGTTGACGTCGACCACGAACATCACGGCCGGCATGGTCTCCATGTCGCGGATGCCGCTCAGATACCGGTTGAGCTTGTCGCGCTCCTCGCGGCGCTTGAGCATCTCCTTCTTCGGCAGGCGGTCGAAGTAGCCGTCGGCCTCCATGCGGTCCAGGTCCTTGAGGCGCTGGATGCGGCCTTGGATCGTGGACCAGTTGGTGAGCGTTCCGCCGAGCCAACGCTCGCAGACGTAGTACTGACGGGACCGGGTCGCGGCCTCCTTGATGGCGGCCTGCGCCTGCTTCTTCGTGCCGACGAACAGCACCGAGCCGCCTTCCTCCACCTTCTGCTTGATGAAGTCGAGCGCCTCCTTGAACAGCTCGATGGTCTGGTACAGGTCGAGAATGTAGATGCCGTTGCGAGCGCCGTAGATGTAGCGGCGCATCTTGGGGTTCCACCGCCGGGTCTGGTGGCCGAAGTGCACACCGGACTCCAGCAGCTCCTTCATGCTGAGCTGTGGCATAGTTCCTCCAGGGTTTTCGGTCGTCCGGACCGAGCCGAGATCGGCGCCCCGCGACCCGCCCGAAGCGGGACCCTGAGGGGCTTGCGGTCCGTGTGAGTTGGACGAAAAAGCATACCACGCGAGAAGGATTTCTTGTGAGTGAGCTGGAACGCAAAGAGCTGAGCTCTCTGGAACTCTGGTCCATCATGATGGGCTGCACGTTTGTGTACGGCGACTGCATCGACGGCGAAGAGAGCGACTACCTCTCGATCGAGTACCCCGAACGCCGCGCGCTCTTCTTTCCGGGGAAGGTGCAAGTGCCTCGCTCGCTGGCCCGCCGGATGAGGCGTCGCGACTATGAGGTCACGTTCGACGCCGCGTTTATGGAGGTGGTGAAGGCCTGCAAGCGCACGGCGAACACCTGGATCACCCGCCAGATCGAGTACGCGTACGAGGGGGCCTTCCGCGAAGGCTGGGCGCACTCCTGCGAGGTCTGGAAGGAAAGCCAGCTGGTTGGCGGCGTGTACGGGCTGGGGATCGGCAAAGTGTTCTTCGCCGAGTCGATGTTCCACCGGGAGCCGGGCATGGGCAAGATCGCGCTCGTAAGGCTTTTGGAGCGGTGCTTCGCGCTCGGGTTCGAGGTGGTGGACGCCGAGGAGATGATGGACGACCTTGCCCTGCTCGGAGCCGTCGGCTGCTCGAACTACGCGTTCAGCCTGATGACCTACGACTGGCTCCACTCCGGTGTCCGAACGCCTTGGTCGCCCCCGCCCGCCGATCTGAGAACCTAGCATTTCTGCCCGGAACGGAGCGCTCAGAGCAGCCCGATCATTCCCTTGGAGGCGGGGAAGGGGCACGGATCGCCCCCGATCGCGACAGGGGAGTTTGTCGATGGCACGGAAGCAACTCAAGATCGTGCGACTGATCGAGCCGGAGCTCTGCCTGGACTGCCGGTTCGCGCAGATGGCGGATGTGGAGGATCAGACGGGCAACCTTCAGCGGATGATCTACTGCCGCAGGCTCGATTGCGACAACTGGGACTTCGCCAGCGCGGAGCCAGCCAAGAGCCTGCGCGTGGAGGAGGACGAGGCGGCCTAAAGTTCCGAGACGCAACCGAGCGACCTTCCCTTACAATGGGTGTAGGAGGAAGTTGCTATGGAGGCAGTCTCGAAACGGTATCCCGAACGGGATGACTACGACGATCTGAGTTCGTTCGCCCCCGTCGAGGCTCATCCGCACCCCGAGGGTCCAGCCGGCGAGGCACCGAAGCCGGGTTCTTGGCACCCGCCCGCGGTGGAGGTCGTTCCTCAGCCGCACGTTCGCTTCCGGGTTTCTTGGATCCTGTCTTGGATCGTGCTTGCGGGAGGCCTGTTCGGCCTGATCCTGGGCGCCATGGCGCAGTCCTCCGACGGGACGCCCGACGACAGTCTGGGCCTCTGGTACCTCGGCATCGCCGCGCTCACGGTCCTGGTGATGCTCAGGCTGCTCGCCCAGCTAGGAAACGGAACGCTAGCTCCGCCGCACGTGGCCGCTCTGGCCCGCGAGAGGGGGTTGCTCAAGGCGCTTCCGGCGAAGGTCCGCCTCTTCGCCGATGGTCAGGAGATCGGGGAGGACGAGGGGCTCGTTCGCTTCGAGCACGGGGTGCTCTCTTTCGTGGGCGTCTGTTGCGACTTCGCGGTGGGCAGCCAGGACATCCGGCTCGTCTCATCGTGCGGCTCGTCCACGGACTTTCCCGTCGGATTGGAGCGCTCCCCCAGGATCGCCCTCCGACATCCGGACGCGCGCGTGGAGGTGTGCTTCCAGCCTTGGTCTCGGTTAACACCTGAGGATCCAAGGGACTGCATCTACCGTTTCGTCCACGACTTCCGCCGGTTCGTTCACGCGTGGAGGCCCGGCACCGGCGAGCGCAGATGGCCCCCGATCGAGCCGAAGCCGGAGCTCCGGCGCAGCGACGCAGAGCTACGGCTGCGGGCCAGCGGAGCCTAGGGCGGCCCGGACGTCCTGAAGCCAACGGCCGAAGGCCTCGCGGGCCCGCTGGGCCAGGGCGGCCCGGCGGGCCTGCTTGTCCCGCAAGGGCGGTTCGAGCGGCGGGAAGAGGCCCCAGTTCGCATTCATCGGCGCGAAGTCCCGCTCCGTTTGGTCCGCGAGGTAGGCCAGCAGCGAGCCGAGGACGCACTCGGCAGGCGGTTCGACTGGCTCCGAACCGGACAGGTCGAGCACCGTCCAAAGACCGGCGAGAAGGCCGGTGGCGGCGGACTCCATGTATCCTTCGACGCCTGTGATCTGCCCCGCGCAGCGCACGGCCGACAGGTTCCTCAGGCGCAGCGTCCGGTCGAAGACCGTTGGCGCGTGGAGGTACGTGTTGCGGTGGATCACGCCGAACCGCACGAACTCGGCGTTCTGCAGGCCGGGGACCATTCGGAAGACCCTTGCCTGCTCGCCCCACTTCAGCCGCGTCTGGCAGGCGACCAGGGAGTAGAGCGTGCGGTCGGCGTTCTCCGGCCTGAGCTGCAGCACGGCGTAAGGGCGCCTGCCGGTGCGGGGGTCGGTCAGACCGACCGGCTTGAAGTTGCCGAACGCGAGGGACCGGGCGCCTCGGCTCGCGATCTCCTCGATCGGCAGGCAACCCTCGAAGTACCGAACCCCCTGCTCGAAGTCGTGCAGAGGCGCGCGCTCCGCGGCGAGCAGGGCAGCGACGAAGGCGTCGTACTCCTCCTTGGTGAAAGGGCAGTTCAGATAGTCGTCGCCGCCCTTTCCATAGCGGCTTCCGGCGAAGGCGACGGAGCGGTCGATGGATTCGGCGGTGACGGTGGGGCTGACCGCGTCGAAGAAGTAGAGCCGATCGCTCCCGGTTTTGGCTGCGAGCCACTCCGCCAAGCCGTCCGACGTGAGCGGGCCGGTGGCGACCACGATGGGGCCGTCTTGGAGCCATCGCTCGACATCCTCGCCCGTGGCCTCATTCCGCTCGAGAAGAACGTTCGGCAGCGCGCCGAGCGCCTCGGTAACGCCCTGCGAGAAAGCTTCGCGATCCACGGCCAGGGCCTCGCCGCCCGGCACGCGGCAACGGTCGGCGACGGCCAGCGTGAGGCTGCCCAAGTCGCGCATTTCCCGCTTGAGAAGCCCGGCGGGCGTGGACTCCAGGTCGCTCTTGAAGCTGTTCGAGCAGACCAGCTCGGCAAACCGGTCGGTTTTGTGCGCCGGCGTCGAACGGGTCGGCCTCATTTCGACCAGCCGCACGAGGTACCCGGCTCGAGCGATCTGCCAGGCTGCCTCCGAGCCCGCGAGCCCGGCGCCGATGACCGTCGCGGACGGCTTCATCGGTTGGATCGGATCTCCTGGAGGATGGCGTCGCCCATCTCGGCCGTACCGATGGACGGCTCTCCCTCCGCCGCGAGGTCCCTGGTCCTGAGGCCGCGGTCCAGAACGCGCTCGACCGCCCTCTCGACCGCCTCCGCGGCGTCGCTACGCCCGAGGGACAGGCGGAGCAGCATGGCGGCGCTGAGGATCGTCGCGATCGGATTGGCCAGGTTCTGGCCGGCGATGTCGGGAGCCGAGCCGTGGGCCGGCTCGTACAGACCGAAGGTGCTGGTCTCTCCGTCGGGCCGCAGGCTGGCCGACGGCAGCATGCCGAGCGAGCCCGTCAGCATCGCCGCCTCGTCGCTGAGCACGTCGCCGAAGAGGTTCTCCGTGACGATGACGTCGAACCGCCGAGGGTTGCGGACCAGCTGCATGGCGCAGTTGTCCACGAGCATGTGCTCCAGCCGAACGTCGGGATAGTCCTCGGCCACCCGCTCGACGGTCTCTCGCCACAGCCGGCTCGTCTCCAGCACGTTGGCCTTGTCGACGCTCGTGACCAGGCGTCGGCGTTGCCGCGCCATGCGGAAGGCCACTCGGGCGACCGACTCGATCTCCTCCACCGAGTAGATGCACGTGTCGACCGCGACGCGACCCTGCTCCCGCCGTTCCCGAGGCTGTCCGAAGTAGATTCCGCCTGTCAGCTCGCGGACGACGACGAGGTCCACCAGGCCGGCTTCTCCCTTGAGCGGGCTGGCCGCGAGGAGGGCAGGGAAGGTTTTGGCCGGTCGGATGTTGGCGCTCAACCCCAGACCCTTGCGCAGTGCAAGGAGACCGCCGATCTCCGGCCTGAGCCGCACGGGCTGGACGTTGTCCCACTTGGGACCGCCGACGGCCCCCAGCAGCACCGCGTCGCTCATGCGGCAGGCGTCCAGGGTGCTTTCCGGCAGCGGGTGACCGAACGCGTCCAAGGCGGCCCCGCCGATCGGGTGGCGGACAAGCTCGACGTCAGGGGCCACGCAGCGCAGAATCCGCTCTGCTTGAGCGACCACTTCGGGTCCGATTCCGTCCCCGGGCAGGACGGTCACCAACGGTCTAGCCATGGATTCCCATTATGCGGGAATCGTCCCCGGTCGAGGGGCCGAGGAAGATCGGGGCGTCCAGCAGGCAATGGACCACTGGGGCGGCAGGCTCGGCCGTCAGCCGGCGGGTGAGCAGCTCGATCGCCATCTCGCCGATGCGCTCGAACGGCTGGACCGCCGTGGTGAGGAACGGCTCGCCCTGGTAGGTCTGAATGCCGTCGATGCCGACCACGGCGACGTCGCCGGGAACGTTGAAGCCCAGACTCTGCAGGGCTCCGATCAGGCACAGAGCCACGCGGTCGTTCACGGCGAACACGGCGGTGGGCCGATCCGGCAGTTCCATCATGCGTGCGGCCATCTCACCCCAGACCTCGTGGTCGTCGAGGCCCTGGACCTGGGAGAAGACGAGGCTCTCATCCACCGGGATGCCGGCGCGGAGCAGAGCCCTGCGGTAGCCGGTCGCCCTGTCGCGCACCGCCGATGCGGCGTCCTGGTTGGTGACGTGCGCGATGCGCCGGTGGCCCTTGCGCACCAGATGGGACACCAGGCGCTCGGCGACGTGGACGTTGTCGATACCGACGAAGTCCGCATCGATGCCCTTGGGCGGCACCCGGTCGACGAACACCATCGGGATGCCCGCGTCCCGCACCTTCAGGAGCGTGGGAAGGTTCTCCTCTCCACCGAGGTACCAGAGCACGATGCCGGCCACGTCCTGATCGTCGAGCGCGTTCAGCAAGAACTGGCGCTCGGCCTGCACCATGTCCCGGTCGTCGGGAGGCGCGCCGAAGACCAGACGGTGGTTGTCGTGGTCGAGCGCCCGCTGGATGCCCAGCATCAGCGCCGGGCCCTCGGGCGCGGCCCAGCCGTACCGGAGCCAGAGGGCGAACGTGTGGCGGCCCTGGATGGTGGCACGGTGGTTCGGAACCAGGTGGGGAGCCTGAACGATCGGTCTGCTGCGCGGGTGGCAGAGCAGCACCCCCATCTTCTCTAGCTCGCCGATCGCAGCTCGAACGGTGATCCGGCTTACGGCGAGGTCTTCTGCCAAGGCCCGCTCGGAGGGCAACCGGGAACCTGCTCGATACGCCCCGCTCGCGATCCTCCTCTCGATCTCCTTCAGGACCATACTGACCAGGGGCGTGCGCTTCGGTTCCATTCTTGGAATCATCTTATCCCAAGAATGGCCGACGAGGGCCAGGAATGGTCCAGAAATGCCTAAATTCCGATGGCTTTGAGAACGACCCTCTTTTTGCGCTGGCCGTCGAACTCGGCGTAGAACACCTGTTGCCACGGGCCCAGGTCGAGCCGGCCCTCGGTGATCGGAAGGATGACCTGGTGGTGGAGGAGGAGGTTCTTCAGATGCGCCTCCCCGTTGTCTTCCCCGGTCTGGTGGTGGCGGTAGTCGCGCTTGGGCGCCAGCCGGTCCAGCCACTCGCGGATGTCGTCGATCAGCCCGTACTCGAGGTCGTTGACGTAGACCGCCGCTGTGATGTGCATGGCGCTGACGAGGATCATCCCCTCGCGGATTCCTGAGCGCCGCACGGCCTCCTGCACGCGGTCGGTGATGCAGACGAACTCCTCGCGCTCGGACGTCTGGAACCACAGGTATTCGGTGTGTGTCTTCACGGATTGCTCCATCGGAGTTGAATCTGGACGAGCGAAGCTGGTGGAACGTTGACCTCGACGCGGCGGCCACCTTGTTGGAGCCTCACAGGGAGCGGTCGGATCGTTACCGTCTCCCGTTCGAGGTTCGTGTCGTCCAGCCGGTCGCCGGCGACGCAGAGCGCCTCGGCGCTCCGCACGGAGCCGCCCAGGACGTTCCATCGAACGAGGTGCGGGCGACTGGCGTCGCGGTTCAGCACGAGAACGGAAGCCTCCTCGCGTCCCGGCTCCCGGCAGGCCACGTACTGGAGAGCCGGATACGCAGGGCGATGCCCGGGCTTGACGACGCGGACGGCCAATCCTCGAATCTCCAAGAGGCCGTCGACCGGCCGAGCGCCGGCGATCACCCGCCAGGCCAGCAGGCATCCCTTGCTGCCCGTGAGCGTCGGGAGCCGCCCGGAGAACTTCCGCCACTGGGGAGCCTGCTCGACGCCCTCGATGGCCACTCCCGAGTGGTACGGCTCCCATCCGCGCCGGTCGAGGACGCTGAGGCCGAGCCGCGCTCCGTCCGCGCTCCCGACGAAGCGGCCCTCGAAGGAGACGTCCAGCAAGGCGCCGTCGGGGCCATCCACGGGAGCCAGCAGCGGGTACAGGTCGGTTGTCGCGCCGCGAAGCCGCAGCCGGAAGACTCCCGAGTCGGCGGAGGATACGGCCTTCGGTTCGGAATGCGGCTGGAACTCGGCTGGGCGGAAAAGGTTGCGTGGCTCCACGGCCTCCGGCTCGGCACGGTCTCCCTCGCACCGCTCGGTGATGCCGATCTGCTGGGGCGGCAGGAAGGAGACGGAAGGTCCGGCCCGACCCGAGGCAATCAGAGTGCCCCGAAGGCCACGATGCAGAAGCTCGTACACCCGGTAGGCGGGCAAGCGGCGCAAGGAGGGGAAGCCTTGGTTGCGAACCATGCCCCAGTAGCCGTTGGCGAACTGCCAGTAGTTGGCGACCGGAACTCCTGACCGAGGATCGGCCAGATCCAGAACGAACCCGGCGCAGAAGAGCGCGGACGCGAGGGAGAAGCGAAGGGGCGCCGGCTTCTCCTGCACGTACATCGCGTTGAACTCCGTCACCGCAAGCGGGAGGTCCTTGCCGGCAGCCTGGCGAACCTTGGCGCGCCAAGACTGCAGGTGGTCGCGAAAGGCGTCGATCGACGCCAGCGGCGCCTGCTGAACGAACTCGTAGGGAAGCGCCATCGCCTGGGTCTCGCTCGCAAGGACAACGGAGTAGCAGTGGACGATGGCGAAGTCGGCCAAGGGCGCCGTGCGCCGCAGGACGGTCCCGTTCCATCCCTCGTTCCAAGCGGGGAAGCTCGTGGAGGTCAGCGCTCCGCAGCGAATCTTGGGGTCCACCGCCTTCATCGCTCGCACGCACGAGAGGAACCAGTCGGCGTACTGGTCTGCGGTCCAGGTGGTCTTGGGCTGCAGGTCGTGGTTGCCGTGGTCGGACTCGTTCCCGAGTTCGAACCAAAGCACGCCGTAGGGCTCGGGGTGGCCGTTCTTCGCTCGCTCCAAGGCCCAGGGGTGGTCGGGCGACGCCGGCGCGTTCAGGTACTCCACCAGCTGGCCCGCCTCCTCGGGCGTGCAGGAGTAGTCGCTGACGGTGATCAGCGGCAAGGCGCCGAGCGCGTGGCAATAGCTCAGAAACTCATCCAGGCCGAAGGCGAAGTTGGGTCGCTTGGAGATCGGGCCGACGGTTACCTTCCACCGGAAGCCATGGACGAGGCACCCGCCGGGGTAGCGAACGATAGGGACGCCGATCGCGCGTGCGGCCTCGAAGAGATCGGCAGCCGGGCGCCGATGGTCGGGGTCCCAAACGCCCGTTCCCGTCCGGGTGACGAACGGATCCGACTCCTTGACGAAGATCCCCTTCGGGTCGGAGGCCTCGATGTTGTGCCCGAGCGCCAGCCTGTTGACCGGACCGAGGTCGCGCGTCAGGTCAAGCTCGATCGCAGCATCCGGCGCGGACTGGTCCCACGCCGCGGACGCAATCCACAACGCGAGCGCCGTCGCGAGCATGCGAGGATGCTAGCCCCGGAATGCCGGAGAACGCAACCGTTTCGCCGGTGCCGTTCGCGGCTTCCGGTAAACTCCGCGCATGGTCGCGGAACTCAAGGAGCTTTGGCGCTTCCGGGAGTTGCTGTGGACCATGGTCGAGCGCGAGATCCGCATCCGCTACAAGAACAGCGTCGGCGGCTTTCTGTGGTCCCTCATCAACCCGCTCGTCACCGTCCTCGTCATGACGGTGGTCTTCAAGTACCTGGTCGGGAACCAGACGGAGAACTTCGCGGCTTACATCCTCGCGGCCTACCTGCCGTACATGTTCTTCCAGTTCGCGGTGATGGACGCGGCGCAATCCATCCTCGTCTCCCTTCCGCTGCTGCGCAAGATCTACTTCCCGCGCGAGATTCTGCCTCTGGCGATCATCCTGAGCAACTTCATCCACTTCGTGCTCGCCCTGGCGGTCTTCTTCGCCTATCTGCTGGTGGTCTATCTGATCCACCCGGGAGTTTGGCCGTTCCAGATCACGACGCTCTGGTTGCCCGTGTTGCTGGTGGTCAATTTGGCGCTTGGGGCGGGGGTTGGTCTGGCCGTCGCGGCCTTGAACACGTTCTACGAGGACGTGAAGTACATCGTGGGCGTGATCCTGTATCTGATGTTTTTCCTCAGCCCGATCATGTACTTCAGCGAGAACGTGCGCTACTCCAGCGCGCTCCAGGGACCGATGGGGGATCTTGTCTACCGCCTCTACCACCTCAACCCGATCGCGGCGCTCGCCACGGCATATCGGAAGGTGCTCCTGGCGCCGCAGGCGGTGTACGTCGAGGGCCGGAAGGTGCCGCCTCTGCCGATGGACTGGGGCAACTTCGCCGTGGTTTCGCTGATCTGCTTCGCGGTGCTCGTGGGAGGGTACGCGCTGTTCAACCGCCTCAAATGGAGGTTCGTGGAGAGGCCATGAGCGGGTCTCCGGCGATCGTCGCGCGCGATCTCGTGAAGGAGTTCGTCGTCTCGCACAGCGGCGCGAACAGCCTCAAGACGACCATCCTCTGGTTCCGTCGCGCGCGGGTGGAGACGCTTCGGGTCCTAGACGGCGTGTCGTTCGACATCGCGCGCGGCACGTGCGTCGCGGTGATCGGGAAGAACGGGGCGGGGAAGAGCACCCTGCTGGCTCTCCTCGCCAAGGTGTACCGGCCGACGTCGGGCGTGATTCGGGCCGAGGGAAGGATCGCCCCGCTGCTGGAGTTGGGAGCCGGCTTCCACCCCGACCTCACCGGGCTGGAGAACGTGTTCTTCAACGGGGTGATCCTGGGGCTGAGCCGCAAGGAGATCTCCCGGCGCATCGACCGCATCGTGGAGTTCTCCGAGATCGGATCGAGCATCGATGCGCCGGTGCGGACCTACTCCAGCGGGATGCTCGCGCGGCTGGGCTTTGCGGTGGCGGTGCACATGGACGCCGAGATCCTCTTGGTCGACGAGGTGCTCTCCGTCGGCGATCTCCAGTTCGAGCGCAAGTGCATCCGCCGCATCGAGGAGTTCCGCGAGTCGGGTGGAACGATCTTCTTCGTCTCGCACCATCTGGACACCGTCCGCAAGGTCGCCGACCGGTGCATCTGGCTCAAGGATGGGCGCATCGAGGCGGATGGGGACCCGGCGGAGGTCACCGCGCTCTACGAGGATCGGATGGGCCGCTGATCGGCGCGAAGAGCACCCGGAGGAACAGCCCCGCGGACTTGGGGCACCGAGCCCGCGCGCCAAGAGTGACGACGGTCAACAGAGTCCACAGCACCAGGCGGAACAGGGCCCCGAGGCGATCGAGCAGAAGGCAGGCGAGCCAAGCGAGGCGCCCGCGATGGAGCAGGAAGTACAGCTCCTTGCCACGGTTGTAGCGCGCCACGGCCTCCCAGCGAAACCGGGAACTGGACCCGAGGTGGTGCACGAAGCGCGCCTTCGGGACATAGAGGATCCTGCCGTGGCGCCTGAGCCGATGGCAGAGCTCCGTGTCCTCGCAGTAGAGGAAGAAGCGCTCGTCGAACCGCTCCACCGGCCTTAACATGAGGCAGGCGCCCATCACTTGGGGAACGTCGAAGGGACCGTCCCCCCGCCGCAGAAGCCCGGAGGACAGCCAGTACGGACTCAGGATGCGCGACCGGGGAAAGGCCTTCTCGAGCAGCGTCTGCTCGCAGAAGACCGCCCAAAGCGTGAGCTCACCTGCGGCGGATTCCTGTAGCGAACCGTCCGGGTTCACCAGCCGTCCGCCCGCGGCCACCACCCCGGGGTCGCGGAAGACTCCGGCCAGCTCCTCGACCGCGCCGGGCGTCGACTGAGCGTCGGAGTTCAAGAGCAGAACGAGGGGACGGGTGGCGGCCTCCATGCCTTGGTTGTTGGCGGCGCCGAAGCCGACGTTCTCCCGGTTCTCGATGAGCCGCACCGCGGGGAACTCGCAGCGGACCATCTCCGCCGAGCCGTCCGAGGAAGCGTTGTCCACCACCACAACCTCACAGTCCCCCGGCACGCTTCGCAACGCCTCCCTAAGGAGGTCGCGGGTGTTGTAGCTCACGAACACCACGGTAACGTCCGCGGAGCCGGGCGCGGAGTTCATGTACAATCTGGACCTCATGGCAAGAGACGTCCTGTTGACTCGAACAGGTTTCGAGAAGCTCAAGAGGGAACTGGAGCATCTGAAGACGGTGGAGCGCCCTGCGATCGCGGAGGCGATCCGCGAGGCGAAGTCGCACGGCGACCTGAGGGAGAACGCCGCTTACCATGAGGCCAAGCTCAAGCAGTCCAGGCTCGAGGGGCGCATCGCGGACCTGCAGCGGGTGCTCGAGACGGCGAAGATCGTGGAGAGGCCCGAGACGGGACAGAACGTTGCCCACCTGGGCAGTAGGGTTCGACTGCTGATCGAGGAGTTCGACGAGGAGATCGAGGTGACGCTGGTCGGATCGTTCGAGGCCGACCCGAAGAAGGACTTGGTGTCCATCACCTCGCCCTTGGGGAGCGCGCTCGTGGGGGCCGAGCCTGGCTTGGAGATCGAAGTGGACGCGCCGGCAGGCATCTGCCGCTACAAGGTCCTTGAGGTGGTCGACCCGGAGACCGGCGATGGTCCATCCTCCAGCTGATCCGTTGCGCGCGCTGGCGTGGCTGCTTCTGGCCGTAGGAGTGGCGGTCGGTTGCGGGCCACAGCCGAAGGAGGTTCCGATCGTCGCGCAGCAACCTACCCTCTCCGCAGAGGAGATGCCCAACCCCTTGCCTCCCACTCGGCTGGGCCTGTGGCGGGATGGGCGCAAGGTGCGCCCCGGCGACACCGTGGAGGACGCGATGGACGTTTTTCCCCGCCCCCGCAACGCCGCGGTGTTCTACGATCCACCCTCGGTGTTCGGCAAGGATTTCCGCGCGAAGGGGTGGGACAGCGGCCGAGAGGGCTTCGGCGTGATCGCCACCCGAGGCCAGGTGGTGTTGGCTCTGCGGGTGGAGTACGACGTTGCCGCCGAGCGGCCGATGGAGCTGGTCGACCAGTACACGGCCGAGCACGGTCTGCCGACGTCGACGGTGGAGGAGGGCAAAACCTCCTACTGGTTCTGGGATCGCGCGCCCTATCGGCTCGCCGTTTGCCGCACCCAGGACGCCGAAGGCAACGTGGCGCTGGTCAGTGGCGTGGGCGTGATTCCGGCGATGGAGGCGATCGGTCTGGGGCCCGCGGTTGCCGCGGCCGACTTGGCGATCGCCCGAAACCTGCTCTCGGAGCAGCCCACGTCGGCTTCCGCGCCGTAGATCGGTTATCCTAGGAACTGTGAGGCTTCTCGCCGTCATTCCCGCACGCATGGCCTCCACCCGGTTTCCAGGGAAGCCGTTGGTGGATCTTCTGGGCAAGCCGATGGTCCAGTGGGTTTACGAGGCTGTCGTCCGCTCGGGCGTCGGCGAGCGCGTGATCGTGGCCACGCCCGACGGAGAGATCTTGGACGCGGTTCGCGCGTTCGGCGGAGAGGCGGTCCTCACGCGCTCGGATCACCCATCGGGGACCGATCGGCTCGCGGAGGTGGCGCAGAGCCTCGTCTACGACGGCTACGTGAACGTCCAAGGGGACGAACCGTTGATCCGGCCCGCGGCGATCGCCGCCGTCGCGGCGGGTCTGGAGGCCGGTGCGGACGTTTGCAGCGGATTCTGCGCCTGTCCCGCCGAGGAGGAGGCGAACCCTGCGGTCGTGAAGGTAGCCATCTCGCTCCAAGGGCTGGCGCTCTACTTCAGCCGGCATCCGATCCCGTTCGCTCGAAGTGAGCGACGGATGCCCCTTTGGAAGCACATCGGCCTCTACGCGTACACCAGGGAGAGCTTGCTGGCGTTTCCGGAATGGGGTCCTAGCCCGCTCGAACTCACCGAGGGCCTGGAACAGCTCCGGTTCCTGGAGCACGGGCGTTCGGTTCGGATGGTGGAGGTCGAACCCTCCGAGACGGCGATCGACACGCCGGAACAGGCCGAGACCGTTCGTCGTTTGTTGGAGGTGACGAACGGTCCATGAGCGCCAGCGACCCGGCCTACCTCGCCGACTCCCACTGGGAGGAACCCGACGGACTCTCCAGCCTGTTGGAGGCGTTCCTGGCCGTCCGGCCCGAGGCGGACGTGTCGCGCATCCGGCGGGCCTACCGATTCGCCGAGTGGGCGCACCAGGGCCAGCTGAGGGAATCCGGCGACAAGTACATCGAGCACCCGCTGGCCGTGGCGCGCATCCTCGCCGACCTGCACATGGACGACGACACGATCGTCGCAGCCCTGTTGCACGACACCGTCGAGGACAGCGCGATCAACGTCAACAAGGTGACGCCCGCGGACATCGAGCGGGAGTTCGGACCCACCGTGCGGATGCTCGTGGAGGGCGTCACCAAACTGGGAAAGGACTACCTGGCGGGCCTGTCTCCCAGGAAGCGCGAGCAGACCGAGGTGACCCGGTCGGGCGAGAGCCTTCGGAAGATGCTGCTCGCGATGGCCAAGGACTTCCGGGTGATGGTCATCAAGCTCGCCGACCGGCTGCACAACATGCAGACCCTCGACGGCCTGAAGAAGGCGGAGAAGCGGACCCGGATCGCCTCGGAGACGCTGGAGGTCTACGCCCCGCTGGCGGCGCGCCTCGGCATCTGGCAGATCAAGTGGCAGCTCGAGGACCTCGCCTTCAAGCACCTCCATCCGGAGGAATTCCGGCAGATCAGCGAGCTGGTCGCGAAGAGCCGAGGGCAGAGGGAGCAGGAGGTCAACGAGGCGATCGTGCTCCTCAAGGACCGCCTCCTCGCCAGAGGCTTGCGGGACGTGGAGGTGACGGGCCGCCCCAAGCACCTGTACAGCATCTTCAACAAGATGGTGCGCCAGGGCGTGCGGTTCGAGGAGATTTACGACCTTCTCGCGATCCGCGTGATCGTGCAGACGCGGGACGAGTGCTACGTGGCTCTGGGCGTCGTGCACGACCTGTGGATGCCCGTGCCGGGCCTGTTCTACGACTACATCGCAAAGCCCAAGCCGAACGGTTACCAGAGCCTGCACACCAAGATCGTGGGCCCGCACGGAGACCCGCTGGAGGTGCAGATCCGCACCCGGGAGATGCACGAGATCGCGGAGTACGGGGTGGCGGCGCACTGGGCCTACAAGGAGGGCCACTTCTCGCCCGAGGAGACCGCCCGCCTCGGCAAGCTGCGCGAGCAGCTGGTGGACTGGTCGATGGAGAACAGGGGAGGCAGCGAGTTCATGCGGTCGCTGTCGACGGATCTGTTCTCGGAGCAGGTGTTCGTCTTCACGCCGAACGGCGACGTCATCGACCTGCCGAAGGACTCCACGCCCGTGGACGTGGCCTTCCGGGTCCACACGGAGATCGGGCTGACCACGGTCGGGGCTCGCGTGAACGGCATCCTCGTGCCGCTGAACACCAAACTGCAGAACGGCGACGTGGTGGAGATCATCACCCGCTCGAATGCGCAGCCCAGCCTGGACTGGATCGAGTTCGTGCGGTCGGCCCACGCCCGCAGCAAGCTCCGGTCGTACTTCCGAAAGCTCAATCGGACGCAAGACGCGAGCCGCGGCCGGGAGTTGCTGGAGAGGGAGCTCAAGAGCCTCGGGCTGGAGCCGCGCGACTACCTGGGGGAGGACCGGCTGGAGGATCTGGCCCGCGAATACGACGGCTGCGAGAACGCCACCGACCTGCTCGCGAAGATCGGCGCTGGGCTTCTCTCCGTTCACAGCGCCGTGAACAGGCTGCGCGGGACGGTCGTCGAGCCGCAGCGCGTCGACCAGATCCAGACCACCAAGACCAAGGAGGGCAAGGTTGTTCTGGCGACGGGCGGAGTGGACCACGTGATGCTCCGGCGCGGCCGCTGCTGCGATCCGATCCCCGGCGACGACGTGGTGGGCTACATCAGCCGGGGGCGGGGCATCGTGATCCATCGGGCGAGCTGTCCGAACGTGCAGCACTTCCAAGAGGCGGAGCCGGACCGGCTGATGCCGCTGGATTGGCCGCCGACGGGCGACGTCTTCGGCGTCATGCTCCGGATCGTGGCGGTCAACCGTCCCGGTCTGCTGATGGACGTCAGCACGATCTTTGGGGAATCGAAGACGAACGTCTCGGGAGCCCGCGTGCGCACCAACTCGAACAACACCGCCGAGCTGGAGATCACGATCGACGTGACCGGCACCGAGCACCTTTCGGCGATGATCAACCGCGTCAGCCACTGTTCCGACGTAATCAGCGTGCTTCGGGCGATGGGGAGGACGAACGTCAAGTGAGGGCGGTCGTCCAGCGCGTGGCGCGCGCCGAGGTGCGGGTGGACGGCCGGACGGTCGGCCGGTGCGGACTGGGGTTGCTGGTCTTGGTGGCCGCCCACCGCTGGGATGAGTCGGAACAAGCGCGGAAGATGGCCGACCGCCTGTGGGGCCTGAGGATCTTCAGCGACGCGGACGGGAGGATCAACGTCGCGCTGAAGGACCTCCCCGATACCGGCGCTCCGAAGGTGCTTGCAGTCTCGAACTTCACCGTCTACGGCGACACGGCGAAGAACCGCAGGCCGAGCTTCACCGAGTCGGCTCCGTTCGAGAAGGGCAGGGAGCTGTTCGACCAGCTGGTGGAGGAGCTGCGACGGCTGGGTTGCCCTGTGGAGACCGGCGAGTTCGGCGCGCACATGGAGGTCGAGGCCGTCTGCGACGGCCCTGTGACGGTGATCGTGGACGTTCCACCGGGTCCCCCGAGCCCAGAAAGGGAACAGTCTTGAAACGGCGACCAGCGAGCGACGTCAAACCGATGGATGAAGCCCGGCCCGAGGAGGAACAGGTGAACGCCGCGGGAGTCGTGGGAGACGCCCTCCAGGGCGCCTCGATGGATTCGGACGAGGCCTTGGTCCGCTCGGCGCGCCAAGGCGACTTCGGAGCGTTCGAGAGGCTCTTCGAGCGGCATCGCGTGATGGTGTTCCGGATCGCGTACCGGATGACCGGAAGGCGCGACGACGCGGAGGACATCACGCAGGACGCCTTCCTCAAGGCCTACCAGAACCTCCACCGATACCGCGACGAGGCTCGCTTCACCACCTGGCTCGTGCGGATCGTGACGAACCTCGCGACGGACCGAGCCAGGATGGCGAACCGCAGGCACTCGCTGGAGCAGCAGGAGGCAGGAGGCGCGCTGGACTGGATGACGGTCGGAACGACCCGCGAGGATCCCTCCGAGAACCTGGAGAGGGAGCAGATGGCGCGCCTGGTGCAGGCCGCCCTCGCCGAGCTGCCTCCGCACCACCGCCTGATGATCGTGCTCCGCGATCTTGAGGAAAAGGACTATCAGGAGATCGCGGGCATCGTCGGCACAACGGTGGGCGGAGTGAAGCTCCGCGTGCTGCGCGCGCGAAGGGCCCTTCGGGACAAAGTGAATCAGATGCTGGAGAAGACGCCATGAAATTCGGTCGAGACCGCTCCGTGGAAACGGGCGAGGAGTGGGGCGCCGACTCGGTGAGCCGGAAGGTCCAGATGGGTCTGGATGCGCTGCGATGCGAGCCGCTCGAGCCCTCGGTCAGCATCGAGGCCCTGAAAGGCCGAATCCTCCAGGAGACGCTCGTCGCTCCCAGACGTCCCGCTTGGGTCTGGGCAACCCCCGTCGCAGCCTCTCTCGCCGTCGCCTTCTGGCTCGGACTCGCGGTTCGGCCTGCCGCGCCAGTCGCCGAGGCTCTTCCCAAGCGGACGGCGAGCGTCGCTCCGGTGGAGCGCCACGGTTCGTTGCGTGCCGCCTCCCAACCGGCTGTGCGGGCAGCCAGCCCGCCCGAAGCCGGGAGCCCAGCGGCGGAGGCGCCGCCGCGGAATGTGGACGCTCCGTCGGGCGCCGTAGCGTTGCGGGGCGGCCGGGAGGGTGGCGATCCCGTCGTGGTCTCCCGATCCTCCGCGATGCTGGCGAGCGGTCTGCGTCCGGAGCAGGACGCCGCTCCGGCCGAGCAGCTCCAGACCCTGGACGCGCCGCCCGAACCTCCGGCGCAATCCCAAGACTCGGAGGAACAGATCGTGCTGATCCACAGCACGGAGGACACCGAGACGGGCGCGGCGTCGGCCGTCGAGTTGGAGAGTTCCGCGAATGTTCTGGTGGGCGGATAAAGTCCTCGTTCTCCTGGCGGCCTTCGCGCCGATCCGGGACGACCCGTCGATCGAGGCGGCCGCTCGGGAGCTCCAGCCTTCGGTGGCTTACGTTCTCGATCGGGATCGCCGCGTCGGAATGCTCGCGCTGGTGGACGACCAAGGCACCTTCATCGGGCACGCCCGGCTGGCCGGTTCGCTCGAGATCGACGCCGGACTCGCCGATGGCAGGAGAATCCGGCTTCGCTTCAAGGCCGATGACCCGGTGACGGGCTTGGCGGCGTGGGTCTCCCAGCGCGGCGCGGTGCCGGGCATGCGGCCGGTGGCGATCGCCCGGCAGACGCTGAGGCCGGGGTCCCTCCTGATCGGCTTGGTGCCCTCGGGAGCCTTCCGGGCGCAACTGGCCTCTGCGGATCGTCTGGGGGTGGTGGGTTCCAGCAGGCAGGTGGTCGACCTCTCCGAGGTCTGGTTCGAGGCACCTTCGGACCCGGTCGCGGGAGCGTTGCTGTTCACCGCGAGCGGCCAGCTGTATGGGATTCTGGGAGCGACCCTCTCGTCCGCGTCCCAGGGTGAGGCGTTGAGGGCGGGCGACGCAGCGAAGGGGTTGGGTGCGCGGCTGCCGACGCCGCCGGTGCGGCTCGGTCCCTCCAAGCTCACGGTGGGCTTCGCACTGGGCAGGGAGCCACTCCGGAGGGCCGTGGAGGGGCTGTCGTCGCCGTTGGGCAGGGTGGATCGGCCGGCTCTCGGCGTGTTCTGCCGAGATGATCCGTCCGGCGGAGCGGTCATCGAGCGCGTGGCGGAAGGATCGGCGGCGGAGAAGGCCGGGCTCGCTCCCGGCGACGTGATCCTGCAGATCGGCGACCTGCCCGTGCGGAACCAGATCGAGTTCGCCAAGGCGATGCAGGCTCAGCGGATCGGTGAGCGCGTGAAGCTCAAGGTCCGGCGTGGCTCCTTGGCACTGGAGATCTGGGCCGCGCCCGAGCGAGGCTAGCCCTCAGCCGGGCGGAAGTCCCTCACCTGCCATTTGACCCTCTTCTCGCCCCGGAACTCGTCTACGAGCGGGCTGAAGAGCATGTCGAAGCTCTGGCTGAGGTCCTCCTGCTGGAGCCGCTCCGCGTGCTGGAAGGTCACCCCTTGGACCGAGAAGCCGTCGGCCGCGGTGAGCCGCAGCATGGCGGTTCGGGGGTTGCGCGTCGGGGTGGCGGAGTCGATGCGCACGCCCCTCGCTAGGAAGCAGGGCTCCCGGTTGCACTCTCCGGTGGGCTGCAGCAGCTCCAGCGACTCTGCGCCCGCGAGGTCGGCCTCCGAGCCCTGAACCTCCAGGTCGGCCTCGAAGGTCGGCACCAGGTCCTCGGGCGAGAGCATCGACCGGGCGTAAGAAGCCAGCGCTTCTTTCGCCTCGTCCAACCGCTCGGAGTCCAGAGAGAACCCCGCCGCTCTCTCGTGGCCGCCGCCCTGAAGCAGGTGCGGATGGGCGAGGATGGCTTCCGCAAGGTGGAATCCGGGGATCGACCTCGCCGAGAACTTCAGTCGGCTTCCGTCCTCGTCGGTCGTCCCGACGAAGGCGGGCCGGTAGAACCGCTGCGCGAGCTTGCCCGCGACGATGCCGATGATGCCGCTGTGCCAGCTGGAGTCGGCCAGCAGCAGGATCGGCCCCTCCGCGAGCTGCTCGGCCTCGATTCGCTGGATCGCCTCTTGGAACACCCGCTCCTGCTCGCTCTTGCGGCGCTCGTTGATCGCTTCGAGCTGCTCCGCCAGGGAGCGTGCCTCTTCGGCGTCCTTGGTGAGCAGCAGCCGGAGGGCCATCGCGGCGTCGTCGATGCGCCCGGCGGCGTTGAGGCGCGGCCCCAGCACCCAGGCGACGTGCCAGGAGCGGATCGGCCGATCCGCGCCGAGCTTGGAGGACTGCAGGAGGGCCAGAATCCCGACCCTCTTGGTCGTCCGGAGCTGCTCGAGGCCGAAGCGCGCGAGGATTCGGTTCTCTCCCAGCAGCGGAACCACGTCGGCGACCGTGCCGAGCGCGGCGAGATCGAGGAAGTGGCGCCGGAACCGGTGCACCGGCCATCCGATCGCCTTCGTGATCCCCTCGCAGAACCGGAAGGCGACGCCCACCCCGCAGAGGTTGGGATCAGGGTAGGCGGACTCCGCGCGGTGCGGGTTGATGACGGCCTCGGCCTCGGGAATCTCCATCGGGACGTGGTGGTGGTCGGTCACCACGACCCTCATCCCCGCCGCACGGGCCGCGCGCACCTGCTCGAAGGCCGACGTTCCGCAGTCGCACGTGAGGAACAGGCCCGCGCCCATCTCCCTCGCGGCGGCCACCGCGTCGAGGTGGATGCCGTAGCCCTCGCGGAGTCTGTGGGGGACATGGACGTGCACGTCGCACCCGATGCGGCGAAGGAAGTCGCCGAGCAGGGCGGTGCTCGTCACCCCGTCCACGTCGTAGTCCCCGTGAACGAAGATCTTCTCACCGCGCTCGCGGGCCCCCAGGACCGCGCGCTGGCCGGCCTCGAAGTCCGGCAGGAGGGAAGGGTCGCCCAAGTCGTCGAGCGACGGGTGCAGGAATCGTTGCGCGGAGTCTGGATCGGCGAATCCGCGAGCAACCAGGACGGCGGCGAGAAGAGGCGGGATTCCCAGCTCTCGCTGGAGAACCTGCTCCAGATCGGGCCGCCTCGGGGGGACGATCCAGCGTTCCGCCGAAGGGGGCATGAGAAGACTAGACCTTCTCGACCTGGCTGAAGTCCACTTCCACCGGAGTCTCGCGGCCGAACAGCGAGATGAGCACCTTCAGCTTCTCGCGGTCGGCGTTGACCTCCTCGATCTTGCCGGTGAGGTCGCCGAACGGACCCTCGACGACGCGAATGGTGTCCCCTTTGGCGAAGGCCACCTTCGGGGCCTCCTTGCTCTCCTCGAGGTTCTTCAGGATGCGGCGTACCTCGTACTCCTCCAGCGGAACGGGCTTGTTGCCGCTCTGCACGAACCCGGTGACGCCGCTGGTCGACTTGACCAGCTTGTAGGTCTCGTCGGTCAGGTCCATGTTGATGAGGATGTAGCCGGGGAACACCTTGCGGGGCACCACGACCCTCTTGCCGGCTCGGGTGGTGAGCTCCTGCTCGACGGGGATGAGAATCTCATGGATCCCATCCTCGGTGTCCCAGTAGCCCTCGACCTGCGCGCGGCGGGTGAGGACGTCCTTGACCTTGTTCTCGTGCCCAGCGATCGTGTGGACGGCGTACCAAGCTCTGGCCATGTCAGAAACCCTTCGTGAGAGCCTCGATGATGAAGCTCCAGACGTAGTTGAGGACGGTCAGCACGAGCACGACGATGCCGCACACGGCCAGAACCACGCCGGTGAGGCGGTTCGTCTCGGCCCGGCTGGGCCAGTTCACCTTGCGCATCTCCCGAGAAACGTCGTGGAAGAAGCCTTTGACCCCTCTCCGCATTTTCGGGAGAGGCACGTTGGAGACCTTGGTTTGGGGCGTTTGCGACATAAAAGCCTTCGTGTTCGCAATTCGCGGGGGATATGCTCCACTATACCCCCGCGGCGTCGGAGAACCCAACCCTGCCGGGCCTAGGAGCCGGTCAGCACCACCTTCACGGCGCCGGAGGCGTCCTTGTTCTCAGCGACGCGGAAAGCTTCCAGAGCTTCGGTCAGGGGATACCGATGCGTGATCATGGGCAGGGGGTCCACCGCGCCGCTCTCCAGCAACCGAACTGCCTCCTCGTACTCGTCGAACCGGAAGTTGCACGAGCTGGTGAGCGTTCTCTCTCCGGCCAGCAGCTTGGTGGGGAAGGGTTCCTCCGTCTCCCGCACGGTCATCGTGACCATCGTTCCGCCGCGCTCGAGCAGGGGCAGATACAGCCCCAGCGGCGCGCCGACGGTGTCCAAGATCGCGTCGTACAGCCGCCCACCGTTGGCGTCGCGCGCCCGGGCTTGGAGATCACCGCCAGTCGCGAGCAGCACCGAGTCGGCACCCATCCTTTGGGCGACGGCCAAGGCCGAATCGTTCAGGTCGGTCACCACCACCCGCGCGGCCCCGCGATGGCGGGCGACGGGCACTGCGAGCACCCCCACGGGTCCGGCCCCCACGACGAGCAGGGACTGGCCGGCCCGCACGCCGGTGCGCCCGACGCCGTGCACCGCCACCCCCAGCGGATCCAGCACCGAGGCCTCCAGGTTGCCCACAGAATCCGGCAGCTTCCGCAGCCAAGCAGCCTGGATCGGCACGCGTTCGGCCATTCCGCCGTAGCAGTAGGGGCTGTCGGCCCAGCCTGCGCCATGGCCGAGATGCTGCGTGTTCGGGCAGAGCTGCTCCCGGCCACTACGGCAGTATTCGCACTCGCCGCAGGTGCCGAAGGCGATGAGAGCAACGCGCTTGCCGATCCAGGCAGTGTCCACGTCCGGAGCCACGCGTTCGACGACCCCGGTCGCTTCGTGGCCGAGGATGATGTTGGAGGGGTTCGGCCTCTTCTCGCCGAGCGTCTGCTTCGCCCAAGGGTTGTCGCCGTGCAGATAGCGCACGTCGCTCCCACAGATGCCGCAGTGCGTCATCCTTACGATGGCGTGGCCCGGTGGGCAGGAGGGCTCCGGCACGTTGAGCAGGGCCAGATCGCCGGGACCGCGCAACACAACCGCCTTCATAGTCTCCGGTTTACCCCAGTGCCCGCCCTGGAATTCAGCCGAGCGGCACCGTCTCGCCGTGCTTGGGTATGTGGACCTTCCAGCCGAGCTCCGCCTCGATGCGCGACTGCAGGACCTCCTGCGGCTGCGGTTCACCGTGAACCAAGAAGGTTGTGCGCGGGGGCTCTTTGAAGTTCGAGAGCCACTCGAGGATCTCCGACTGGTCCGCGTGCGCCGAGAGCGAACTCAGCTGCTCGATCTGGGCCCGCACGGGCACCGGCCTCTTGTGGATGACCACCTCGGGCGCACCGTCCAGAATCTCCCGTCCTAGGGTGCCCTCCGCCTGGTATCCGGTGAACAGCACGATCGTGGACGGATCGGGGAGGCGGTTGAGGAGGTGGTGCGTGACCCGTCCCCCGTTGCACATCCCGGATCCCGAAATGACCACCATCGGGCCCTGCATCGCGTTGATCGCCTTGCTCTGGTTCACGTCCCGAACGAACTCGAGGTGGTCGGGCCGGAGCGGGTTCTCATGCTCGGAGAGTTGCAGGCGCATCTCGTCGTCCTGGTCGTCGGGGCTCTCCAGGTAGAGGAGCGTCGCGCTGGTGGCCATGGGGCTGTCGACGAAGACCGGGATCCGACCGATGCGGCCGTCGGCCTGCAGCTTGCGGATGTGGTAGAGCACTTCCTGCGTGCGCCCGATCGCGAAGCTTGGGATGAGCACGCAGCGCCCTTTGGCCAAGGCGTCGCCGAGGATTCGCTCCAAGACCGCCTCAGGGTCCTCGCTCGGGTGGTTGCGGTCGCCGTAGGTGCTCTCGAGGACGAGGTACTCGGCCCAGTCGACGGTGGCGGGGTCGATCAGGATCGGGCGGTTCCGGCGACCGAGGTCCCCGCTGAAGAGGATCCGCTCGCCCGATTCGAAGTAGAGCTCCACGAACGCGGAACCGAGGATGTGGCCGGCGGGCAGGAAGCGGAACGTGGCTCCTCCGGGAAGATCGGCGAACTCGTAGTAGCGGAAGCTCTTCAGGTGCTTGAGCGACTCGAAGGCTTGGCGCTCCGTGTAGAGCGGGAGCGCCGTCCCGTGGCGGCTGAGCCCCTTTCTGTTGTAGTACCGCGCCTCTTCCTCTTGCAGGCGCCCCGAGTCGGGGAGGCTGATCCGTGCCACGGCGGCGGTTCCTCTGGTGCAGTACACCGGCCCGGTGTAGCCCTCGGCGACCAAGCGGGGTAGCCAGCCGCAGTGGTCGAGGTGGGCGTGCGTGAGGATGACGGCGTCGAGAGAGGCCGGATCAACCGGGAATCGCTCCCAGTTGAGGTCCCGCAGCTCGCGGGGACCCTGGAACATTCCGCAGTCGATGAGGATGGTTCGGCCCCCGGTGCGAAGCAGGTGTCGCGACCCTGTGACGGTCTGGGCCGCCCCGTAGAACGTGAGCTCGTTCGCCTTGCGATCCACAGCCGCAGGTTACCAGTACGGCGGGAATCGGATGCCGTCTCGGCGCTCCTTGTCGCTGTTGATGGGCGTCGCGTGGTCCACCACCCAGCCCGTCGGCGCCTTCCGCGCGTAGACCCATGCGGAGGGGCGGTCCTCGCCTCCCCACTCGCTCGGCTCCCTGCCCACGACCAGCAGGCGCGCGCGGTCTCCCTGAAAGAGAACCACCTTGTGGTAGGCGAGCTCGCCTCCCAGCCCCGCTTCGTAGTAGCCCTCTTCGGCGACCTCGGAGAGGGACCGGCCCCAAACGGCCGTCTGAACCTCGGTCAGGCAGAACGGGCCGGCGCCGAACAGAAACAGGGCGATGGCGAACGTCATCCCCGGCCGCGCCTCATCCTTGCGCCGGAGAGGGGTGAGTCCCGCAATCAGAAGGGTGACGACGATGGCCGTCGCCAAGGCCCCCAGCGAATACACGATCATGCTGAACATGGCTTGCTCCCTTTGCAGGTCGGATGCTCTCCACAAGGGAGATTCCATAATCCAGCCTGATGCGGTCCCCCAGGACCCTGGCACGGGCCTCTCTGGCCGCAACCGTCGCGGTGGTCGCCGTCAAGCTCGCCGCGGCGTGGGCGAGCCGGAGCGTCAGCGTGCTCTCGGAGGCGCTCCAGTCGATCGTGGACGTGGGCGTCTCGATGCTGGCGGTGTTCACCCTGCGGGTTGCCAGCATGCCGCCCGACGAGGACCACCCGTTCGGGCATGGCAAGGCGGAGATGCTGGCCGGGGCGTTCCAGATGCTGGTCGTCGCCGCCTCGTGTCTCTTCATCCTAGGACAGGCCGCCGCGCGCTTGGGCAGGCCCGAGCCGATCCGTTGGGACCTCGGCGCGGCGGCGATGGCCTACACGCTGGTCTCGAACACGGCGATGTCCCGTCTCCTGCTGCGGGAGGGAAAGCGGCTGGGATCGTCGATCCTGGTCAGCGAGGCGGTCCACCTGAGAGGCGACAGCCTCGCTTCGGCTGGGGTCTTGGTCGGGATGATCGCAGTGGGAGCCACGGGCTGGAGTCCGCTGGATCCGCTGCTGGCGATCCTGCTCGCGTTGGTCGCGCTGGCAGCCTCGTTCCGCCAACTGAGGGCCATGGTCCATCCGCTGATGGACGGCGCGCTGCCCGCGGAAGACGTGAGCCGAGTGCGGGCCGTGCTGGAGGGGCATCCCGACGTCCGCGGGTACCACCGGCTGCGGACGCGGGACGTCGGCCAGAACCGGCACGTGGAGCTCCATGTGACTCTGGACGACGACCTGAGCTTCGTCCAGGCCCACGAGATCGCCGAGAAGATCGAAGCCGAAGTGAGCGAGGCGCTCGGCGGCGCCAAGGTGGAGATCCATTACGAACCTCACGAGGCGGAGATGGAGCACCAGAGGCGGGAGCGCGAGGGCTCCTAGATTGCTTCAAAAACCCCGATTTGCCGTTCAAGTTCGGTCCGGTCGGAGCCGATGCTAAGAAGCGTAGGCCGATGGGCAACTGGTTCAGCATCCGCCAAGACACGCAGCGCGCTCCCCTCCGATCCCTGGCGACGGAACACCTGAAGCGCTGCCCGCTCTGCGGCGCGCTCAACGCCGTCCGGAACGAGGAGTGCTTCGTGTGCCGATGGCACGGCGCCTTCGACCACGACGCGGAGCGGATCGAGCACAGCCTGAGCGAGCTGGTTGACCGGTGCCCGGAACTCGCCAGCGCCATGGCCCGCCCTCGGGTCAGCGCAAAGGCGGCCAAGCCCAGCCCGTGGTCCCGTCTGGGCCGCTGGTTCCGCAAGCGGATCGACCTGTCCGCCTGAGCGGTCGTGCCGCCGCACCGGATCATCCATAATGGGTGTTCCGGAGCCACATGGAACGAACGGTCGAGGATCTCATCCCCCTGCGCAGCCTGGAAGCCGAGATGGGCGTGCTCGGGTCCATGCTGCTGTCGGCCAGGGCCGCTGAGGAGGTCGCAGGGCTCCTCTCGGAGGAGGACTTCTACCAACCGGCGCACCAGGAGGTCTACCGCGCCATGCTCCAGCTGATCCGGTCCGGCAAGGCCGTGGACATCCTCACCCTGCGATCGGAGCTGGAGGCTCGCGGGACGCTGCAGCAGGTGGGCGGCGTGGACTACCTGGTGCAGGTGATGGAGTCCGTGCCGAGCGCTGCGAACGCCGTGCCCTACGCTAGGATCGTCCTCGAGAAGTCCACGCTGCGAAGGCTCGAGACGGCCGGACGCACCATCGCCGGCCTGGCGCGCTCCCCCGAGATACCCGACGTCGACGGCAAGGTGGACGAGGCGGAGCGCCTCATCTACGAGGTCGGATCGAAGCGGCTCGGGAAGGACTTCCAAGCCGTGGGGACGCTCGCGACGGAGTTCTTCCGCGACATCGACCAGATCATGGAGACCGGGGAGCCGATGACCGGCGTCCACTCGGGCTTCTACAGCCTCGACGAGATGACAACCGGGTTCTATCCCGGCGACCTGGTGATCGTCGCCGCGCGGCCGTCGATGGGCAAGACGGCGCTCGTCCTGAACTTCGCGCTGAATGTGGCTCGCACGCGCAAGGGGCCCGTGGCGATCTTCAGCCTGGAGATGAGTGGGGCGCAGCTCGTGCGGCGTCTCGTGTCCATGATCAGCGGGGTCCGCGGCGACGTGCTGAAGAGCACGCACATCACCGACGAGCAGTACACGAAGATCGTGGACGCCTGTGAGGAGCTGTCCACCCTCCCGATCTACATCGACGACTCCTCCGAGATCAACGGACTGGAGATCAAGGGGAAGTGCCGCAGGCTCCAGCAGCAGCACGGCGAGCTGGCGCTGATCGTCGTGGACTACCTCCAGCTGATGCGGGCCACGCGGAAGGTCGAGAACCGCGTGCAGGAGGTGGGCGAGATCGCCCGTTCGCTCAAAGCCGTTGCGAAGGACCTCTCCGTGCCGGTCGTGGCTCTCAGCCAGCTCAGCCGGAGCGTCGAAACGAGGGAAGGCAGGAAGCCGCAGCTGAGCGACTTGAGGGAGAGCGGCTCCATCGAAGCCGAGGCGGACCTAGTCATGTTCATCTTCCGCGAGGACTACTACAAGCCCAAGGAAGAGCGCGCGCAGGAACTGGCGAACGAGAATGTGGCGCAGGAGGCCGAGATCATCATCGCCAAGCACCGGAACGGCCCGACCGGCACCGTCAAGGTCGGCTTCCAGCCCGCGTTCGCGAGGTTCGTCAACTTGAAGGTATGAGCAGAGCGCTGATCGTAGGTTCGGGCGGGCGGGAGCACGCCCTGGCATGGAAGCTCGCCCAAGAGTGCGAGGTTCACGCGATTCCCGGCAACCCGGGCGTCGCCGAGGTGGCCGAGTGCCACGAGGGGTCTGCCGAAGATCTCGACGCCGTGCTGGGGACGGCGCGCCGCCTCCAGCCCGACTTGGTGGTGGTCGGACCGGAGAACCCGTTGATCGCGGGCCTCGCGGACCGTCTCCGGCAGGCCGGGGTGCCCTGTTTCGGGCCGGGTGCGCGCGAGGCGAACCTGGAGGGAAGCAAAGCCTTCGCGAAGGAGCTCATGACCGAGGCTGGTGTGCCGACCGCCTTCGGCCGCGCCTGTTCCACGCCGCAGGAGGCCATGGAGACGGTGCGGGAGCTCGCCGAACTCGGCAAGCGTCCGGTCATCAAGGCGAGCGGAGCGGCCCTCGGCAAGGGTGTGATCGTGTGCGACGACCAGACCCAGGCCGAGGAGGCCATCCGGCGGGCGATGGTGGACTTGGAGTTCGGGGAAGCCGGCGAGACCGTCGTGGTCGAGGAGCGACTGAGCGGCCGAGAGTTCAGCCTCCTCACCATCTGCGGAGCCGGAGGGTACTGGAGCCTTCCAGTCGCTCAGGACTACAAGAGGGCGATGGACGGAGACCGCGGCCCCAACACGGGCGGCATGGGCAGCGTCAGCCCGACCCCCTGGGTGACCGCGGATCTGGTGGCTCAGGCGGAAGAGCGGGTCGTCGCCCCGATCCTCCGCACCATGGCGAACCGAGGGCTCGACTATCGCGGGGTGCTCTTCAGCGGCCTGATGGTGCAGGATGGCGCGGTCTACTGCCTGGAATACAACGTGCGTTTCGGAGACCCCGAGACGCAGAGCGTGCTGCCCCGCCTCGGCTCCGGTTTCTTCGACCTTCTCCGGCAGGTGGCGGAGGGGGGAACGCCGTCTGTCTTGAGCGTGCTGGACGTGACGGCGGTGACGGTGGTGCTGGCGAGCGGAGGCTATCCGGGCGCCTACCGCAAAGGGGTACCGATCCGACTGCCCAAGGTGGTGCCCGAGGGCTCCTTGCTGTTCCATGCCGGCACGAGGATGGGGCCGCAGGGCCTGGAGACCGCCGGAGGCCGGGTCTTTGGAGCCACGGGGTTGGGTCCCGACCTGCAGACGGCGAGGACCCGCGCCTATCAGCTGGCGGAGGCGGTCGACTTCGAGGGCAAGCATTTCAGGAGGGACATCGCGGCCTGTGCGGATTGAGAGGCTCGTCATCGCCACCCACAACCGGAAGAAGGGAGGGGAGATGCGGACGATCCTGAGGAGGGACCTTCCGGATCTGGAGGTCCTCACGCTGGAGGACTTTCCCGGATGCCCGGAACCGGAGGAGACCGGGTCCAACTATCGGGAGAACGCCATCCTGAAGGCCCGCTCCGCTTGCGACTTCACGGGCGAGTGGTCGGTCGCCGACGACGCGGGACTCGAGGTGGACGCGCTCGACGGCGCGCCCGGTCTCTATTCGAAGAGGTTCGCCGGCGAGGACACCCCCTTCCCGGAAAAGATGCGCCGCATCCTGGAGGAGCTGCGCAACGTTCCGGAGGAACGGCGGACTGCGAGGTTTCGGGCCTGGGTGGCGCTGGCCGGTCCGGACGGCACGTTGGAGACCGTGGAGGGGGTTCGCGAGGGCCGAATCGCTTGGGAAGCCGCCGGGGAAGGGGGCTTCGGCTACGACCCGATCTTCTTCCTGCCCGATCTCGGAAGGACGATGGCTCAGCTCACGCCCGACGAGAAGCACGCCACGAGCCACCGGGGAATGGCTCTCGGCAAGCTCGTCGAGGTGATTCGTCGGCTGAACGCTCTGGAGTGAACGATGGTCGCGGCAGCCGCTTGCCTGGGGTTGCTCGCCGTCGCCGGCCCGCCGATCGACCTTCAGGACCGCTGGGGACGCTCGCTCCTGGACCGAGGGGTGGAGCTCGTCGACTGGGACGGTCCGATCGCCAATCCGGCCATGACGGTGACTGTAAGGGCGACGGAGCGACTCCAGGCTCCCGCGCGGGTGACGATCCGTTGCGAGAAGCCGCTCGTGGAATTCGAGCTGTACTCCACGTTCGGCCCCGAAGGAAGCGAAAAGGTCGTGTTCCTTCAGGATGGTCGCTCAGCCGTATCTTTCCGGCTCCGGCTCGTGCCCTACGCCTCGCAAGCGAGCGGGCCGCTCGAGCTGACCGTGGACGACGCGAACGAACACCGCTACACCGTGAAGGTGCCGTGGAGGAGCGTGGCGGTTCCCCCTCCGCCCGACCCAATGCCCGCTCCGCCTGCGCTGAACGTGGTGGCTTCGTTCGACCAGGATGCGACGGGCTTCTTGGCCGATCCGCGGGTCCGCGACGTGGTCCGACAGGCGCTGTGGTCTTGGACGCATTACTTGGCAGACCCCGGGTTCGACGAGGTTCCGGCCGGCTCGCAGAGCTCCTGGGTCTTCGAGCCCGACTCGTTCGACCGAGGCTGGTGGCAACCGATCGCAGAAGCTTACCGGGGGTTCCACCTGTTCGTGCAGGGAATCCACAGCCCGTTGCGGCGCAGCGGCGGCGCCGCCTCGAGCCACCCGTCTGAGCAGACCATTCGCGGCCGACCGGTCGGGTTTCGGCGCTCGGGAACGGTGATCCTGGAGACCGGCGGAAACTACAACGAGCTAGGGTGGCAGGTGCTGGACTGGGACGTGGACGCTTGGCGCGCCTCCAATCAGTCTGCGGCCTCCCACGATCTCTACTCGATTTGCAGGCACGAGGTGGGGCACGCGCTGGGATTCCACCGAGTGCACCCGGCCTACGCCCGGCTGGCGAGGGAGGGGAGGTTCCGCGGTCCCCGGGTGAGGAAGTACGTCGGCTACGCGCCGGCGGCCGATCCGACGGAGCACTTTGTGGGAACGGTTGATCCGAGCAGCGGTTCAGGCGTCTTCGGCAACGAATATGGGGGCCTGTTTCCGCGCAAGCGCTGGTACGTAACCAAGCTGGACCTGTTGGCCATGGCGGACCTAGGCTACGGGCTTCAGAATCGGGACGCTTTCTGGTCGCTCGGTTGCGGGGACGTGCGGTTCCGCCCGGCCGAACGCGTCCAGACGGCGCGCGCCTGGGGCGGGGTGCCTCCCTACAGGTTCCGTTCGGAGGGAGCTTGGCCGTCTGGGCTGAGCATCGACGACCAGACCGGAGCGATCCGATGGGATGGTTCGGCGAGCTCCAGCGGGTCGTTCGCTTACTCGGTCGAGGACCAGCTCGGGGCGAAGGCCCGCGGGCGGGTCACTGTGCCGAAGGGCGTTTCGGCGCTTTCTCCGCGCCCTTTGCGGGCGCAAAGTCGAACTCGCATCCGGAGGTCATCCGCTTGGGAGCGTAGTCGGGATCAACGCGCTTCCAGGGTGTCTGGGCGAGTTCGGCCAGGAGGCGCGTGACCTCGAGCAGCATGTCCCCGGAATAGCCCGGGTACATCTTGAGGATCTTGCCGTCCATCAGAACGGCGGTGTAGACGGAACGCGGAACCCCATACGCACGGACCGTCTCCCCGGAAGGATCGGCGAGGATCAGGTGCTCCGTGTCGTTGGCGTTCGCCCAGTCCTTCGCGTCCTGAAGGGCGCCGTGCAGGACGCCCACGACGCTCGCCTTCCCGCGGTAGGCGAGGTCGATCCTGCCGAACATCGGCTCGGCCTCGATGCTGCACGGGCAATCCTTGTTGATGAAGTAGAGCAGAACCGGCTGCTTGAGCGAGCGAAGCGTGTGCGTCCGGCCGTCGGTGCCTTGCAAGGAGAAATCCGGGGCGGGCTTGGCCTCGAGACGCTTGGCAAGGTTCCGCTCCTGGGGACCGACAGGGTGCCTCGACGGAAGCTCCCAGCGCACGGGCTTCTCCCGGTTCGCGATGAGGTAGGCGAGGGCGATCCAGCCGATGACGATCGGCGCGAGGAACGCAGTCGCTGCCAGGACGAAGAGGCGTCGCGTGGGTTTCATGGGGCCACGATGTTCACTAGCTTGCCCGGAACGTAGACGACCTTCTTGATCGCCTTCCCCCCGACGTGCGCCTGGACCTTCGCGCTGGCCAAGGCGACGGATTCGATCTGCTCGCGGCTGGCGTCGGCCGGTACCTCCACGGTATCGCGCAGCTTGCCATTCACCTGCACCGCGATGGTGAGCGTGTCCTCCCGGCAGAGTTGCTCGTCGTGCCGCGGCCAATCCATCTGGTAGGTGAATCCGCCCCCGCCGAGGCTCTCCCAGATTTCGTCCGCCGAATGGGGCGCCGCTGGCGAGAGCAGCAGGATCAGCGTCTGCAGGGCCTCGCAGGCGACGGCCTTCTCCGCCTCGGTCGGTTCCGGTCCCACCATCTTCAGGAAGTCGTTGAAGGCGTTCACGAACGTCATCAGCGCCGCGATGTAGGTGTTGAACGCGAAGCGCTCGATGTCCTCGGTGGCCTTGCGGATCGTCTGGTGGGTCTTGCGGCGCAGCTCGCGGGCCGGAGCGCTCAGCTCGCCCCGCAGGCCGTCCTCCCAGTCGAAGCGCCACCAAGGTGCAACCTCGGTGGCGATGCGGAACACGCGGGTGAGGAAGCGCGCCGCGCCCTGGAGTCCCTCGTCGGTCCACTGGATCGCCTGGTCGAACGGCGCGACGAACAGCTCGTACACCCTCAGAGCGTCCGCGCCGAACTTCTCAACGGCTTCGTCGGGGGTTACGACGTTGCCCTTGGACTTGCTCATCTTCTCCCAGCGGTAGAAGACCTGGTCCTGAGGCAGACGCTGCGCCTCCTCGAAGGTGATCTGGATGCCTGGCTGGCCGACCTCCAGGCGTTCGTTCTCGCGCGGGTGCCGGAACGGCGTCAGGGCGAGGACCATCCCTTGGTTCTCCAGCCGATGGAACGGCTCCTTGACCGGAACCAAGCCCTCGTCGTACAGGAACTTCGTCCAGAAGCGGGCGTAGAGCAGGTGCATCACCGCGTGCTCGGCGCCGCCGACATAGCAGTCCACGGGCATCCAGTAGCGGACGGACTCCGGAGACCAGGGTTGCCGCCCGTTGTGGGGGTCGCAGAAGCGCAGGAAATACCAAGAGGAGCAGGCGAAGCCGCCCATGGTGTCCGTCTCGCGCCGCGCCAGTCTTCCTTCGGAGTCGGTGCAGTTCACGAACTCCTCGATGTGCGCCAGCGGGCTCGTGCCGTCGCCTGTGGGCTCGTAGTGCTCGACGTCCGGGAGGAGAACCGGCAGCTGGTCATCGGGCACGGCCTCCATGCTGCCGTCCGCATCGTGGATGATCGGGATCGGGCAACCCCAGTACCGCTGGCGGCTGATCAGCCAGTCCCGCAGGCGGTACTGGACCTTGCGCTCGCCGATGCCGAGGGCTTCCATCCATTCTCCCAAAGCCTTCTGTCCCTCGGCGACGGTCATCCCGGTGTACTCGCCAGAGGCGACCATCACCCCGTCCTTGTCGACCCACGGAAGCTTGACGGCGGAGCCGTCCTTGGGGGCGATGACCTGCACGATCGGGATTCCGAACTTCGTGGCGAACTCAAAGTCCCGCTCGTCGTGGGCGGGTACGGCCATGATCGCCCCGGTGCCGTAGCCGTACAGCACGTAGTCGGCGATCCAGATCGGCACCTCCTGACCGTTCACGGGGTTGATCGCGCAAAGGCCGGTGAAAACTCCGGTCTTCTCGTGCGTCGTGGCGAGGCGGTCCTGCTCGCTCAGGCGCTTCGCCGCCGAGCGGTATTCCTCGATTGCGGCGCGACGATCGTCGGGCACGTGCTGGAGCAGCCGGTCGACGAGCGGGTGCTCCGGCGCGAGGACGGCGAAGGTCATCCCGAAGACCGTGTCGATGCGGGTGGTGAAGACGCGGAAAGCAAGCGGCTTCTGGTCCGACAGGACTTCCAAGTTCCCTTCGGAAGCCTGGGACGGGGGCACGGCGACCCTCATCTCGAACTCGACGCCCTCGCTGCGGCCGATCCAGTTCCGCTGCATCTGCTTGATGCCTTCCGGCCAGTCAAGCTCTTCGAGGTCGTCCAGCAGGCGCTGGGCGTACGCGGTGATCTTGAAGAACCACTGCGGGATGAACCGCTTCTCCACGACCGACTCGCAGCGCCAGCACAGGCCGCCGGCCACCTCCTCGTCGGCCAGTACCGTCTTGCAGCGGGGGCACCAGTTGACGGCGGCTTCCTTGCGATAGGCCAGACCCTTCTCGAAAAGCCGCTTGAAGATCCACTGGGTCCACTTGTAGTATTCGGGATCGCTGCTCGCGAAGCTCCTCGACCAGTCGTAGCTGATGCCGATCAGCTCCATCTGGCGGCGGTAGTTCTCCGCGTACCGCTTCACCATCGGAGCAGGGTGAACCTTGTTCTTGATGGCCTCGTTCTCGGCGGGGAGCCCGAACGCGTCGAAGCCCATGGGATGCAGGACGTTGTAGCCCTGCATGTACTTCATCCGGCAGATCACGTCGGTCGGGATGTAGTTGCGGCAATGCCCCACGCTGAGGCCGGCTCCAGAAGGGTAAGGGAAGAAGTCGAGTCCGTAGAACTTGGGCCGATCGGGGTCCTGGCGGGTTGCGAACAGGTCGGCGGCCTTCCACCGCTCGCGCCACTTGGCCTCGAAGGAACTCGGATCGTATCGGTCGGGCATCGTCTTGAATGTACCCGAGGGCCCTAAGGGGCTTCGAAGCGGTGTCGGGCCGCGGCCATGTCGACGCGGTCGCCGACGAACGGCACGCCCTCCGCCTCGAGGCGCGTTCGCTGCTCGCTGGCGAGCGACGGGCTTCGTTTGGCCAGGACGAGGCTGCCATCGCGCGCCACGATGCGCCACCAGGGCACCGTCGGAGGCGCCATCGCCATCCACTTGCCGACCAGGAATCCGCTGGCTGGAGGCGCGAGCTCCCGCCCCACGTCGCCGTAGCTCGCCACGCGCCCAGGCGGGACGGAGGCGACGACAGACCACAGTTCCGAGAGGCGATCTCTCAGGGCCTCACCAGCCATTCCACCACCTCGGGGCTGCCTTGTTCGATCAGGTCCTCCGTGGAGCGCGCGTCCGGAAGATGCAGAGCGATCAAGGGAACCGCAGCTCCGGGAGCCAGGTCCCAGCCCTCCATCCCCAGCGACTCCGCACCCCAAACGGTAGCCATCCGCCAGACCTCGTTCGCCTGGAGCGGCTCACCCAGCGCGAGGGACGCGGAAAGCGCCTCGCGCATCTCGGCGAACAGGTCGGGGGGACCGGCGCTGGCCGCGGAATCGGTGCCCAGCCCGACCAACAGACCGCTGCGGACCATGCGTCGCACGGGGGCCAGGGGGCATCCGAGGGCCGCGTTCGACCTGGGACAATGCGCCACGGCCACCCCGCCATGGACCATGGCCTCCAGGTCTTGCTCGTCGACGTCGCAACAGTGCACCCACTGGACGCCCGGCCGGCAGAGACCGAGCTCCCGCAAGTACTCGGCGGAGGATCGGGCCCGGATCGGCGGATGGCCTGCGCACGCGTGCATCTCGTGGATGGGCCCCACCCCGTCGGCGAGCCAGCGTCGTTCATAGACCGACTCGGCGACGTGGATGCTCACCCGCTCGCCCGAAGCCCCGAAAGCGCGCAGCGTGGCCGGGTCCACGGTGTAGGGTGCGTGGGGGCTGGGACGAACCGGAATCCTCTGCTGAGGCCCCTGGTGGCTCCTCGCCCTTTCCCGGACCTCGCGCAAGCGCTGGCCGGGAGACTCCCACTCCCGGAAGGTGATGGTCTCTTGGAAGGCGACGCCCCGGAGTCCCACGCCGAGCAGCGCGGGGACCGAAACCGGAAGATCGGCGTGCTCGGCGACGAACGCGACGCCGGTGGCGAGGTTCTCCTCGGCGGCAAGGGCGGCCCCGGCTGCGGCCGTCTGGCCATCGAGCGCACGCTTCAGAGGGAGAAGCGCCTCCAGCCAGCGGTAGAAGTCGCGCTCCGCCAGGCGGCCTTCGATGGAGCGGTATTCCAGATGGGAATGCGCGTTCACGAACGCCGGCGAAACGACGAACGGATCCGGAACGCCCGTGTGCGGCCGGATCTCGGCCACCGCGCCATCAGCCAATAGCAGCTCGAGGCCGAGCTCGAGCCTGCCTCCCACGACGAGGCCGTTCGGCCGGATCAGAGTTCCGTCTGCCACGCCTGTTGAATCTCGTCGAAGGTGAGGGATTTCGCGTGGAGGTCTCCGAAGAGGGTGTTGTAGCGGAAGCCTCGGACCTTGCCCACGTAGTCCTCGAAGGAGTCGTCGATCTCGAGCCGGCCGGAGGATCCATGCCAGTGGCCCGCCCCGTCGAACAGGACGTTCACGTTCGCCGGAAGCTGGAAATCGGTCTGCGAGAAGAAGCGGAAGGCGATTTCGGTTCGGAAGAAGTAGCTGGAGCCGTACGTCGCGAACAGGCTGGGTGCCGTCTCGAACTCGAGCGGGAAGCTGTTGTCGAGGACGGCGGTGCCGATGTCCGCAGGGCATCGGAAGATCTCCCGGTTCTTCACGTAAGGCTGGAGCGCCTCGTGGAGGAGTGGCATGTAGGGGATCCGCGCCTGGAAGTCGGGGTGCTCGGACCAGATCTCGGGACGATAGCGGTCGGAGGCGTCCACGGCGTGTGGGAACTTGTCGTCGTAGTCGGCGGCGTACAGTGCAAGGGCGGAGCCGATCTGCTTGAGATTTGAGAGGCACGTGCTCTGTTTGGCGCTCGCCTTCACCCGCGAGAACACTGGGAACAAAAGCCCAGCGAGGATCGCGATGACGGCGACCACCACGAGGAGCTCGACGAGAGTGAAGCCTGCCCTGCGCACAACCTTGGTTACGCCGAGATCGGGCCGGCCGTTCCAAGCCCGCGGAAATCCCGCACCGTTGCCAACGCACGCAGAAGGGGGTATAGTGCCAAGAACCGTGACTGTTACCCCCGCCAGGAGCGGCCAACCGACCCAACGAGGAGGGAGAGGGTCTTGCTGAAACTGAGGTTCGCGCTGGGCCTGCTGGCTTCCGTACCGGGCCTGGCCTTCGGACAGGACAAGACGTACACCGTTCGGGAAGGAGACACCCTGTCTGCGATCGCAAGCAGGCTGGGAGTGAGCGTACGCCAGCTGAGCGAGGCGAACCGGCTGGCCAACCCGCACTCGCTCAAGCCGGGGATGGTTCTCAAGGTGCCTGCGACCAAGACCTCGCGGCAGCTCCCCACGCTTCTTCAGAGGATCCGTGAATCCGCCAAGTCGCCTGCGACGCGTGTCTCCAGGGCGACCGCCGAGCCTTCCCACAAGCCGGTGGCGGCGAAGCCGGTCTCGTCGGCGAGCGGAAAGACGTATACCGTGAAGCCGGGGGACAACGACTGGATCATCGCCGCGCGCGTCGGCGTCACTCCGCGCCAGCTCAGGCTCGCCAACCCGGGCGTGGCTTGGAACCGGCTCCAGATCGGTGCGAAGCTCGCCCTTCCCTCCGGTGCATCGATGGCCAAGGCATCCGGCGTTAGGACGCTGAGCTCGCCCTACGCGAAGGTGGCGAAGGATTCGGTCGTCGTTCGGTCTGGTCCTGGATCCGAGCACCGCAAGGTGGTTGTCGTTCCCGGAGGCACGCTGGTCAAAGTGCTCGACCGCTCCAGCGGCTGGTACAAGCTGAGGTTCCCGCTCGGCACCGTCGGCTGGGTGCGGGGCGACTTGTTGAAGCCCGCCACCAGGCCGAAGGTGCAGGTCGCATCGGGGGAGCGCGAGCGCCACGGCCGCCGCTTCGTTGCGTCCACCGGCGTCCGGAGAGAGAGAAGCAAGGCGTCCGTGGTTCGCCCTCTGCCCGCAGCGGACGGCTCCGTTCTTGGAACCGCCTTCGCCATGCGCGGCACCCGCTATCGGTACGGGGCGAGTTCGCGGTCGGCGGTGGACTGCTCCGGGTTCACGAGGCTGGTCTATGAGAGGCACGGCGTCTCTCTGCCTCACAGCAGCCGCGCCCAGGCGAACCTGGGGGTGAGCGTCCCGCGATCCGAGCTGCAGAAGGGCGATCTGGTGTTCTTCAAGACGAACCGGGGAACGCGCATCAACCACGTCGGGATCTACATCGGCGACGGGAAGTTCATCCATGCGAGCAGCGGCGGCGGCCGCGTGCAGGTGAACTCGCTCGACGAGGGGTACTACCGTCAGCGCTTCGCCGGGGCCAGGCGGATCGCGAAGAAGCCCAAGTGAGGGCGTCCGCCGGGTGGCTCGCGGGCCGTCTTGAGCCAACGGTCCGCGATGTGCCATGATGGAGCCTAGCGTGGCCCGGTCGTCTAGTGGTTAGGATGCCGCCCTTTCAAGGCGGAGGTCGCGGGTTCAAGTCCCGTCCGGGCTACCATTCGATCGGTCTTCCGCCCTCGCTGGGTTCCGGCTCGTAGAACTCCCACTCCACCTCGGGGAACCGATCCGTGAGCACCTCGCAGAGTCTCCTGGTACCGGGGTTCTCGGTGGCGAAGTGCCCAGCCGAAAGCACGGCGAACCCGCTCTCGCACGCCGACAGGCCATGGTGCTGCCGGACCTCGCCGGTGAGCAGCGCGTCGGCGCCCGCTTCCTGGGCGTCCTTCCACAGGTCGTCGCCGGAGCCGCCCACAACCGCCAAGCTCCTCAGCTCCCGGCTCTTGGAGCCCCAAACCGACGTCCGCGTGCCGAGGACGCGGCTCGTCCAGCTGGCCAGGTCCTCGAGGCGCATGGGGCGCTCGAGGTTCCCGATGCGGCCGATGGGCCAGGGCTTCCGGTCGCCGAGGGGGACGATGTCGTAGGCCGGCTCCTCGTAAGGGTGGGCCTCGCGAAGCGCGCGAACAGCACCACCCAAGCGCTCCTCGGGTACCAGCATTTCCAGTCGGACCTCGGCAACGTCCTCCGTTCGACCGACGGTTCCTACTGCCGGGTTGGCGCCCTCCAGAGCTTGGAACGTGCCGGTGCCGGGGGCATAGAACGCGCAGCGCCTGTACAGGCCGATCTCGCCACAGCCGGCGCCTGCGAGAGCATCGACCAGCTCCTCGGCGCTCTCCTCGGGGGCGAAAACGACCAGCTTGCACTCCTTCGCCGGACCGGAAGGTCCGAACGGGCGCACTTCGCGGAGGCCGAGCAGCTCTGCCAAAGTGTCGTTGACGCCCCCGGGCGCGGCGTCCCAGTTCGTATGGGCGGACACCAAGGCGATCCCGCGTTGGGCCAGAAACAGGGCCAAGCGCCCCTCCTCGGTCTCGGGCGTCAGCCTCGCGAGAGGGCGGAAGAACAGCGGATGGTGGGTGACCCAAAGCTGCGCGCCGATCTCGGCGGCACGGGAGGCGGCGAGCTGAGACCGGTCCAAGGAGACAAGCGCCCTCCGGACCGGAGCAGTGGCGGAACCGACCTGCAACCCGACGGGATCACCCTCGTAGGAGGATCGCCAAGGCGCGATCCGGTCGATCCACTCCAAAACGGATGCGACGGTCACCACGCGACCATTGTGAACGATCGGAGGGAGCCCGGGGCCGACCGCCGGGCAGGCGGGGGATCAACCCCCCGCCTGTTCAAGCTCGCGCGCGACTCCGACGGGGCCAAGGAACAAAGATGATTGCTTCTTCAGATGGCCCACCTGCAGACAGTAGTCCGCAAGCTTCCTGAGTGCGCGCTCCGAGGTGGAATTCAGCTTCTGTGGACTCGTGAGACACAACTCCAAGAGCTGGAACGCCTCCTCTTCGGTGAGCTCTAGCCCGGCTGGGTTTTTGCCCGCCGTCATAGATCCCTCCTGGAGAAGCGACTCCTCATTATAGACGTTGTTCCACACTCGGATGTTCTGCACCCGATCCAGTTCTTCGGCGATTTTCCGCGGCTGGGACAGGGCGAAGGCCGAAAACTGGTATACGGGTATTCTGCTCGGATGCCGCAGGGGGAGTATCTCCAATACGGCGGGCAGGCCATCGTCGAGGGTGTGATGATGCGGTCGCCGCGCTACTACAGCGTCGCCGTCCGCGCGCCGAATGGCCAGATCGTCGCCCGGACGGAGCCTGTCGAAACCACGTGGGTGGGTCGCCAGAAGTGGCTGCGATGGCCGTTCGTGCGGGGAACTCTCGCCCTGCTGGACGCGATGACTCTTGGGGCGAAGGCGATGCGCTTCGCCGCGAACGTTCAGCTCGCCGACGAGTACCAGCCGGCCGGATCGGTCGCCCCGACGGGCAAGCAGACGCCGGAGTCCGTGCGCAATCTGCAGGTGGGCGGCGCCTTGGTCGCGGGCCTGGCCATCGGAGTGCTGCTGTTCGTGTTCCTGCCCAACCTGCTCGCCGAGCAGCTCCGGCGGTTCCAGTTCACACCGACCCAGACGAATCTGAGCACCGAGATCCTGAAGATCGTGTTCTTTCTGGCCTACGTCTCCCTGATCGGCCGGATGAAGGAGATCCGTCGCATCTTCCAGTACCATGGCGCCGAGCACAAGGCCATCAACGCGCTCGAGCACGGTCAGGAGCTGACCGTGGAGGTGTGCAAGCGGAACAGCCGCTTCCACCCGCGTTGCGGCACCAGCTTCGCGATCGTGGTGCTGCTCGTCAGCCTGCTTCTGTTCACCTTCGTCCCGAGGTACCCGCTGGGGGATCATCACCCTATGTTCGTCAATGTGACGATCCGCTTCGCGCTGGAGATTCTGATCCTGCCCCTGGTTGCGGGCATCAGCTACGAGGCGATCCGCATCGCGGGGAAGTTCCGGTTCAACGCGTTGGTGGACGCCCTGTTCCGACCGGGCCTCTGGACGCAACGGCTCACCACCGCCGAACCGGACGAGGGGATGGTGGAGGTCGCCGTCGCGGCTTTGAAGAACGTGATGGATGCTGAGTCGGGCATTCTGCCGCCCGAGGACCGCACCGTTCCGGCGTCAGCTTGAGAGCGCCGCTCCCGCCATCCAAGCGAGCCAGACCACGACGTACACGACCGACCCGCCGAGGCAGGCGGCGTCGATGAAGCGGCCGTGGGTGGAGTAGAGGCGCCGCATCGCCAGCCAAGCGGCCAGCAGCGTCGCCCCCTTCACCAGCGCGAAAAGGGCCTCGCTGCGTTCGATCAGCGGCCGCATCAACGGGTTCAGCTCAACGATGAGCCCGCGCTGGTGCAGCCAGGCCGTGGACAGAAGATCGAGCAGACCGATCGCCAAGAGCAGCACCAGCCCGCGCGAGGGGAACAGACTGCGGAGCATCGATTGGACGGACTTCAACGGCTGTGCCAAACTCCTTCGCCTCTGCGAGTTTTTCCACGAAACGGTCGATCGCCTGCCTCGCCTCGGAGGCCGGGCGCTTGAAGTGGTTGCAGACCACGCTCACCAGCAACAGGACCCCGTCGGACCTTTTCAGGTAGCCCGAAAGCGATGCGACGGCATCGATGTACCCCGTCTTGCCAGCGAAGTCCAAGCCTTTGAGCCTGTTCGCCAGCGTGCCGGGACCGCCAGCGCGGGCCTGCGCGTCCAGCCACACGTCCTTCCACGGCTGTTCGAGGCACCATGCCAGCAGGCGGGCGATGGACCGGGCGGTGACGAGATCGTGGCGGCTCAGCCCGCTTCCGTCCCAGGGCCGGAGGTCGTCCGCGTCGATCCCGACGGCCTTGGCCGCGAACAGCACCAGCCGGTCCGTAGCCTGGGGGTAAGGGTCTTCAGCGCTCAGGGGACCCTCGGCCAGTGCCGCCGTCAGGAGAAGATGCTCGGCGATGTTGTTGTCGCTCGGTTGGAGGCACATCGCGGCGATCTCCCTGAGGGGAGGGCTTTCGAGGATGCAGTCCGGATCCCGATCCGGTAGGGCGTCCGGCGGCGGCCCCTCGACGCCGCCGAGCGCCCGGCAGGCGGCCTCCGACGGATCCGGAGACGCCAGCGAGATCACTCGCTGGGACTCCTTCGGCAGGGCTCCGCGGACCGTGACGGTTCGTCCTTGCAAGTCGTAGCTCACTCGCAGCGGCTTTTCGTCCGGCAGGTAGATCAGACGAACGCCGCAAGAGGGGCTCCGCAGGGACACGCCCTTGGAATCCGCCCAGACTTCGAAGCCGCCCCGATCGACGCTCCAGGCCTCAATCTGCGCCGCATAGCGGGCGGTCAGGTAGCCATGGTTCCATCCCTGGGGCACGCCGGGCGCGTAGGCCTGCGCGACTCGGATGCGGGTCCTGCGTCCCACTCCCAGCCTCTTGCCGACCGCGGCCAGCTTCTCGCTGTCCAGCGTGGGGTCTCCGGGCGCGTCCACCCAGATCTCGCCGCCGACCTTGAAGAACCGGGTGCGATAGCGGAAGTCCGGCCCCAATCGGTGCAGGGCATAAGCCACCGTGAACAGCTTCAGGTTGCTTGCGGGCATCACGCGGGTTGACTCCGCATTCGCGAACAGGAGCTCGCCCCGGTCGTTGGCGACCGCCACGGAGACGATGGCCCCTTTGAGCGCAGGGTCCTGCAGGAGCTCCTGGAGCGGCTCGAAGCGCGCCGAGCCGAGCAACAGCAAGGTCAATCCGGCCAGCATCGGTTCAGACCTCCTCCTCTGGGAAAACGGGGTCCGGACCATGGTCGCGCCCGGCCTCCAGGTCGTCGGCCATGGCGGCCGCATAGCGCCGCAGGATCGGCTCCGGGTCGTTGAGGCTGGCTTCCCGGAGCCTTTCGACGATCTCCCGCAAGGCGGGTGGATGCCACTCGACCACGTGGAAGACGCCGTGCATCGCCGCGCGGCGCCCGTACTTGCTCGGCGCGTGGAAGCACTCCAGCAGCACCTCCTTGCCGATCTGCCCCGGCAGGTGCCCGCCGATCACCACGCCGGCTTTGTAAATGGCCCGGGCGTAGTCGTCGGTCGCGTTCCACAGAAGATCCCGCATCGCGGCGATCGCTTCCCTTTGGTCGTTCTCGTCGGGGAGGATCAGCGAGATGTCCTCCATCGTGTCCAGCACGCACCACTGCGCCGACCGGCGGTGAGGATGGCGGTCGTCGCGCAGGACGTGGATGAGCGCGGGGCCGAACACGCCCAGGCTGGCGTGCTTCTCGATCTCGAGCTTGGCCTCGTAGGCTACGTCGCGGTCCGGGCAGTAGAGAAGCCGCACGAGGTCCTGCGGAGCGAGGTCGGAGATTCTGCCCACGAAGCGGCCGGGGAAGCCGAGGGTCTTGCCGATGGCCAGCTGCCGGCGGAACAGCGGCTCCCCGGCCTTCTGCAGCCTACGCAGCATCTCCTCGACGGTGTCGCCCCTGGCCTCGTGCCAGCACTTCTCGCATCGTCCGAAGACGCCGTGGGGGGTGTGCGCGACCCGGACGGGGAACTTCTCACCATGCGCCTCATACTCGGCCCGGTCGGTCCACGACTTGGCGGGGATGTGGTATTGGTGGCTGATCGCCTTGGGGGGCCAGGAGAAGGGCACCCGGTGCTTCGGCCTCACGGGTTTCGTGGAGCCGTGGTTCTCCTCGACGGCCTGCTCGATGAACTCCTTCAGGTCCGCGAGGATCTGCTCCGGCGAAGGCAGGTTCTCCGTGGGATGCGGCATCGCTCTCTAGGCTACCCCCGCCGAGCCTTCCCGCGGGACGCGCCACGGAGCGGAAGGGAACAGGAAACGGGGGCCCGATGGCCCCCGCAGGAGAGGATGTCCCCGATGGGACGGTTTCAGGAACGGCTTCGGCGCCGACGGGCCAAGAGGCCGAGGGCGAACGGCACTGCGGCCAGGGGGCCGGGCACCGCGGGGACGCCTGACTTCTCGAACCGGACGTTGTCGAAGTAGATGTTGTTCAGGCCCTGGTAGCCGACGCTTCCGAACAACACCGAGCGGATGGGCGTCGGCGAGCTCAAACCGAGGGTCACGAGGTCTCCGCTTCCGAGCGAGCGGCTGCTGTCGTAGAAGTGGCTGACCATGCCCAGGAACGACCCTGTGCCGTCGAGGCCAGAGAAGGCCTGCAGGTAGATGTTGTCGTCGTCCGCGCCGAAGTCGCCGAAGTCAATGGAGATCCAAGAGAGCCCGTGGCTGAAGTTTCCAGTCGTCGGGCCGCTCGCGCTCGACGTTCCGCCGCTCCAGATGGATCTCGATCCCCAAGAGGCTGGCACGCCGAAGAACGAGAGGTTCTGCAAACTGAGGACGTCGGTGCCGCCGTTGAAGAAGGTGGCCGTGACACCCTGATCGGTGGCGCTGACGAGGGGAGTGTAGCCCTCGGCCTGCGACTCGAAATCGATCACAGCCAGAGCCCGGGCACCGAGGAATCCCAAGGTCAAGGCGGGCAACGCCCGCAGAAGCAAAGTCTTCATTTGTGTGCTCCTTTTCGCTCAAACAAGCAAGCGAAGAACACACCCACTGTATCCGCCTTCGTCCCTCCGAGATCCGGTGTGGGGCCAAACGGGGTCTTTGGGCCCTGTCCGAGGCTAGGTCCCGTATAGTCTCGCGTCGGCGAGCTCCGGCTCGAACTCGGAGGCCTCTTCATCGAGCCTCTGGACGATCGAGGCCAACGGTTCGTCGGATTCAAGTGCGGAACGCACCCACCCGTTGCCCAACAGTATCTCGATGGGAAGCTTCTCGTACTCGTACTCGTAGGGCGGCGGGTTCCACCGGAAGTCATTGGGGGCCTGCCTCAGCGCCACGCGCAGCACCGCGAGGCCCGCATGCATCGCGTGGAACGACGAGCGGTCCGTCACGTGGAGAAAGCCTCCGCCGCACAGCCTCTCCGCGTGCTTGTTGAACGTCGGCTCGAAGACCACCGGTCGGAACCACGCTCCGGGAACGTTCAGCGAGTTCAGCTCCTCGCAGAAGCGCCAAGCGTCCAACCAGGGCGCGCCGAACATCTCGAACGGGCGGGTGGTGCCTCGGCCCTCGCTCAGGTTGGTGCCTTCAAGGAGGCAGAGCCCGGGGTAGACCAGCGCCGTGTCCGGGGTTGGCATGTTCGGCGACGGCAACGCCCAGGGCACGCCCGCCTCCTCGAACCTCATCTCGCGGACCCAGCCGTGCATCGGCACGACTTCCAGAAGGCTCCTGGGGTAGTGCCGCCGACGGAACAGGAGCGCCAACTCGCCCATCGTCAGTCCGTGCCGCGCCGGCAGAGGGTGCAGACCCACGAAGCTCGCGTAGCCGGGGTCCAGGACGCCTCCCTCCACCTTTCCACCGATCGGGTTGGGCCGATCCAAGACCGCGACCCGCAGACCCAAGGGCTCGCAGGCCTTCATGCAGAGGGCGAGGGTCCACATGAAGGTGTAGTAGCGCGAACCGACGTCCTGGAGGTCGATGACCAACACGTCGAGGCCGGCCAACATCTCAGGCGTCGGTTCGCGGTGCTCGCCATAGAGGCTGTGGAAGGGGATGCCCGTCCTCGGGTCCCGATACCCCTCCCATTCGATCATGTTGTCCTGGGTATGGCCCCAGATGCCGTGCTGAGGGCCGAAAGCGGCGCGAACAACCACTCTCGCCGCCAGCATCTCGTCCAGAACGTGGATGAACCGCGAGGAGACGGAGGCCTGGTTGCACACGAGGCCCACCCGGAGCCCTCGCAGCGCGACGAACCCGTCCGCCACCCAGCGATCCAGCCCGGAAAGAACTCTGCCCATCCCTTCGGGAGTATGGCGCAGGCGCGCCTCAGTCGCGGATGCCCTCGCGGCGCCAGACGTCGAGGATCAGCTCATAGCGTTCGAGAGCCATCCCCGTGTAGACGCAGTTGCTGGTGCTGAACACGTATCCCGGAGCCTTCTTGCCCTCGACGCAGGCGTAGCGGGCGGACTCGATGCACTCCGCGTCGGTGCCGGTCTGCAGCTTGCCGCAGTCGACGTTGCCGATCAGACAGACCCGGTCTCCGACGCCGCGGACAACCTCCGCGATGTCCACTCCTCCCTGCGGATCGAGGGAGTGGAGCGCATGGGGGTTCGCGTCCACCAGCCTGTCCAGGATCGACATGATGTTTCCATCCGTGTGCTTGATCGTGTAGAACCCGATCTCGCGGTAGGCGGCGATGGCCTGCTTCAGGTAGGGAAGGACGAACCGGTCGAACCAGGGCAGGGGAAGAAAGGAGCCTGTGTTGAAGCAGTAGTCGGAGCAGAGCGCGAATCCGTCCAGTGCGCCGTGCCGGCGGAGCCGTTCCGCGTGGCGGACTGCGCTCTCCAGGCTGCGGGCCGCTTGGTCCTCCACCTTCTCCGGCTCCTCCGCCATGCGCAGGCTCATCTCCTCCATGCCGGCGCCGTCGGGAATGGCGAAGGTCGGGTCGCCGTGCATCATCAGGAAGTACCTATCCCCGCTAAGCTCGCGGAGCTCGTCCAGCAGACGCATCTGCTCGTCCGGCGTTCCGGGGTTGGGGTGGACGAAGATCGCGTCGTGCTCGAACCGCTCCGCCGTGGCGACGTAGAGCTCGGCTTGGTCGCGTCGGTGCAGACGTTTCTCCTTGTCGCTCATCTGATCCCACTGGTAGTAGGCCCGGTGGCTGGGATGCACCTTGCCGAAGGCCTCCATGGTCAAGAAGAATACGAGCTCGAAGTGGGGGACCCGGCCAGGCAAGGGCCGGCGCTCCAAAGCTGCGATGAAGCGTTCGCGGGGAGTCATCGGGCGCGGTATAACCCGCGGCCCCTCGGGCCGACCCCGGGGCTGCGAACTTTGCCCGTTATGGGAGCCAAGGGCGCATCGCGGCGTCCACGACGGCCTTCTCCTCCTCGGTCAGCTCCACCAAGGGCAGGCGCACCGTCTGGCAGTCGAAGCCGAACTTGGAGAGCGCGTACTTCACCGGCACAGGGTTCGGGGCATGGAACAGGGCCTTCACGAGCGGCGACAGCCGATGGTGGATCGCGGCGGCTTCCGCGACGTTGCGCTTGAAGGCGGCCATCATCTCTTGGATCGCCGCGCCGACGACGTGCCCGGCGACGCTGACGACTCCGTAGCCGCCCAGGCTGAGGATCGGCAGGGTGAGGCCGTCGTCGCCGGAGTACACGCGGAAGCCCTCGGGCACGGCTCCGCAGACGTCCGAAATCTGCGGCACGTTGCCGCTGGCCTCCTTGACCGCCACGATGTTGGCCACCTGGGCGAGCCGAAGAAGGGTCGGGGTCTCCAGGTTGATCGAGGTGCGGCCTTGGATGTTGTAGAGCATGACCGGCAGGTTGGTGCTCGCCGCCACGGCCCTGAAGTGCGCCTCCAACCCGCGCTGGCCAGGTTTGTTGTAGTAGGGGTTCACCAGCATGACCCCGTGGGCGCCGCGCCTCTCGGCCTCCTGCGCCATCTCGATGGATTCGGCGGTGTTGTACGACCCCGCGCCGAAAACCACCGCGGCCCGGTCGCCGACCTCCTCCAGCACCGCGTCCAGCAGGGCGAGCTTCTCCTCGCGAGTCAACGTGGGCGATTCGCCGGTCGTTCCGTTCACGACCAGGCCGTCGTTCTTCTGCACCTCCACGAGGAAGCGGGCGATCCGCTTGGCCTCGTCCACGTTGACCTTCCCATCGGCGGCGAACGGCGTCACCATCGCCGTCAGCAGACGTCCCCAGTCTCTCGGTGCGAAGAACCCAGCCATCGCCCCGCAGTTTACCGGAGGCTCTGCCAGGTCCGGGCCGCAGGGCGCCTCGCCGTTGAGGCGCCCGTTCGCAGGCCTTTCTTAGGAGGCGCGGGCAAAAACCGTCTGTCTGCTCTCGCCGGAAGCATCGGGCTGGGCTTCTGCGGCGGGCTGGACCCTCGGCTCGTTCAACAGGATCACGCTCACGATGATCAGCGCCGAGGCGACGACCGTCACGGGCGTGATGGGCTCGGAGTTGAGGGCCGCGCCCAAGCCGAGGGCTACGAGCGGGTTGACGAAGGCGTAGGTCGCCACGATCGGCGCCGGGTAGCGCAACAGCAGCCAGAGGTACGCGCTCAGGCCCAGGATCGACGCGGTGACCGCGAGGTAGGCGACGGCACCAATCGACTGCCACCCGATCCTGCCGAGTTCCAGTCGGGCCGGCTCTCCGAGCGCCAGGCCGGCGACCCCGCACACCAAGCCGCCGGACAGCATCGCCACGGCCGACGCCATGAACGGAGATCGGGGCGTCTCCAGACGAACGCCCAGCGCGGATCCCAAAGACCAGCTGATCGCCGTCAACAGGACCATCGCGGCGGCCACGAGCTGCAGGGCTCCCTGTGGCCCGCGAACCACGTCGCCACTGAGGGCCACGATGCCGCCCACCCCGACGACCAGCCCGCCGGCCGTGCGCAGGCTGGGCCGACGGCTGTGCCCTAGCAGCCACAACATCAGCACGAGCCAGACCGGCTCGGTGGCGATCAGCAGCGCGGCCGTGCCCGTGGGAAGGTGCTGAACGGCCCAAGTGACGCCCGCGTTACCGCCGAACACCAGTAGAAAGCCTTGGACCGCTCCCGAGAACCATTGGCGAGCAGTCGGAGAGGGGATGCGGGCGGCCCTGCAGCCGACGTAGAGCACGATCCCCGCGAGCAGGAAGCGGAACGCCAGCATCAGCATCGGGGGAATCTCGCGCACAGCGCGCTCGGTCGCGAGGTAGGTCGACCCCCAAAAGAAGTAGACCGAGAAGAACGCCGCGGCCGCAACCAACCGCCTCTTCACTGCTTGGGCTCCTCCTCCGGCACGGGCAGCGCCGAGGTCTCCTTGACCGTCGTGAGAACGATCGTGGACATGGTGGACGTGATGCCTTGGATCGAACCGACCTTGTCCCGCAAGAACGCTCCGAGCTCGTTGGCGTCCTTCGTCCGAACCTTCACCAGGTATCCGTCCTCGCCGGCCACGTAGTGGACCTCCAGCACCTCGGGGAAGGCCGCCAGCGCTTCTCCGACGCCCATGGAGTGGACAGGTTCGTCTGCGCGCACGCGGATGAACGCCAGAAGCCCGAGGCCGAGGCGCTCCGGGTTCATCTTCGCCTCGTAGCCGGTGATGACGCCCCTGGCTTCGAGCTTGCGGAGCCGCTCGAGAACGGCCGAGGGAGCCATGCCGATCTGACGCGCCACCTTGGCGTTGGAGATTCGGCCTTCGGTCCGAATGATCTTCAGAATCCTGGCGTCAATGGCGTCAATCATTGCGCAATTGGCTCCTATTGGTGATTATGATGCGGAACGCCGGAAATCTGCAACCCCCTTGTCGCGGAACCTGCCCAGACCGCGACCGTGGAAGTGGTGCATCATGGTGGATGGAGCAGGGGCGTGCCGAGCAGGGTTCTCTTTCTGGGCGTGGCCGTCATCGCAGCGGCCGACGTCGTCTGGCTGACGAGGGCGCTTCTAGCCCAGGTGCCCGACGGGGCGATCGTCATCGCGTTGGGCGTGGGTGCCCTGCTCATCGTTGGGGGCTCGGTCCTCCAGCTCACGGCGGGCCGTGAGGGCCCCGAGGAAGGCGAATGAAATGAGAATTGGCAACAAACTTCTTGCGAGGGTGCTGCCCTCTGCGCTGGCTATCGGCGCGACCATCGGGGCGGGTTTCGCTCAGAGCGTCCGGCTCACGATCCTGCACACCAACGACACGCACGGGCATCTGTTGCCCTTCAGCTATCCATCCATGGCCGACCCGGGCTCGAACGTGGCCCAGCTGCCCGCCAAGCGGGACATCGGCGGAATCGCCCGTAGGGCCACGCTCGCTAGGCAGATTCGGGAGTCCGTGAAGCGGTCGGGCGGAACGACGTGGCTGGTGGACGTCGGCGACTTCTGCGACGGCACCCCGTTCTCCACGGAGTACAAGGGCGACGCCGACAACGAGGCGATGAACGCCGCAGGGTACGACTTCGGCACGCTCGGCAACCACGAGTTCAACAACACCCTCGCCCAGGTACGCAAGCTGATCGCGGAGTCCAAGCGGAAGCTCGTCGCCGCGAACGCCCGCTTGAAGGCGGACGGAAGCCAACTGCTCGAGCCGTACCGGATCGAGCGCGTGGGCGGGGCGCGGGTGGCCATCACGGGCGTGATCACCACGAGTTCGGGCACCTACCCGGCGGCACGGGAGGGCGTGGAGTTCGAGGACGAGGTCAAGGCGCTCCGTCGCGTCGTGAACGAGCTGAAGGGCAAGGCGGACGTGGTTGTCGTTCTCTCGCACGCGGGCTACGACGTCGATCAAAGGATCGCCCGGCAAGTTCGCGGAATCGACGTGATCGTCGGCGGGCACTCCCACACGCGGCTGCCCTATGGCTTTGTCGAATGGGCCGGAGACGAGCTCTTCCAGGACAGGATCAACGGGACGATCATCGTGCAGGCGTTCCAATGGGGAGGGGAGCTGGGTCGGCTGGATCTGCTCCTGAGCCGGGGAAAGACCGGCTGGACCGTCTCGCGCTATCGGGCGAGCCTGATTCCGATCACTGCGAAGATTCCGGAGGACCCGCAGGTTGCGGCCGTCGTCGAGCGCTTCTGGCGACCGATCGCGGCGAAGTACGGCGAGGTCGTGGGCGAGGCCGTGGCGGACGTGGCGCCCCGCTATGACGATCTCGCCGAGTACAACCTCGTCGCCGACGCCGTTCGGGAGACGCTCGGCGTGCAGTTCGACCTGGAGAACATCGGGGGCGTGCGCGCACCGCTGGTCAAGGGTCCGATCACGATGGGCGACCTAGTCACGATGGATCCGTTCAACAACACGGTCGTCACGACCAAGCTCACGGGGGCGCAGCTGAAGGCGGTTCTCCTGAAGCACAAGCCGGCGGTGTCGGGTATCCGCTACCGAATCGAAGGAGGGAAGCTGGTGGAGGCCTCGATTGCTGGCGAGCCGATCCAGGACGACCAGACGTACGTTGGCGCGGCGAACTCCTACTTCGCCAACTACGCGCTCAAGGACTACGGGTACCAGGACACAGGCCGGAGCCGACTCCAGGTGCTGATCGATTACGTCCGGGGCAAGGGACGAATCCTGCCGACCTACGACGGCCGGCGAGTGGTCATCGAATAGCGGCGCGCTGGGCGGGCGATCCTACCACTGGCCTGTGGTCAGATAATCGTGGATCGCCCGCGCGGCCTTTCGGCCCTCGCCCATGGCGAGGATCACCGTGGCGGCGCCGAGAACGACGTCCCCTCCGGCGAAGACGCCCCTCTTGCTCGTCTTGCCCGAAGCGGGGTCCACGACGATGCGACCTTTCCGATCCGTCTCCAGGCCAGGCGTGGTCGAGGTCGCCAACGGGTTGGGGCCGTTGCCGATGGCCTCGATGACGAGCTCGGCGGGCACGTCGAACTCCGATCCGGGAACCGGCACGGGGCGCCGTCGGCCGCTCGCGTCGGGTTCGCCGAGCTCCATGCGCAGGCAACGGACGCCGCGGACGCGCCCTCGCTCGTCGCCCAGGATCTCCACCGGGTTGGCGAGCAGCAGGAAGCGGACTCCCTCCTCCTCCGCGTGATGAATCTCCTCGGCGCGGGCGGGCATCTCCGCGCGGGAGCGTCGATAGATCAGCGTGACCTCGCCGGCGCCAAGCCGGAGCGCGGTGCGGGCCGCGTCCATCGCCACATTGCCTCCGCCTACGACCGCGACGCGATCTGCCCTCACGACGGGCGTGTCCACCTTGGGGAAAGCGTAGGCCTGCATCAGGTTGGCGCGAGTGAGGTACTCGTTCGCGGAGTACACGCCGATGAGATGCTCTCCGGGAATCTCCAGGAACATCGGTAGGCCCGCGCCCGTGCCGAGGAACACGGCGTCGTACCCTTCCTCCTCCAGAAGCTCGTCCACGGTGACGGTCTGGCCGATCACGACGTTGGGTTCGAACCTCACACCCTGGGCCGCGAGGCCATCGACCTCCTCCTGCACGATCTCTTTGGGCAGGCGGAACTCGGGGATGCCGTACACGAGGACGCCCCCCATCTTGTGGAAGGCCTCGAAGACCGTCACCTCGTGACCCAGCCGAACGAGGTCGCCCGCGGCGGACAGCCCCGCCGGCCCGGATCCCACGATGGCCACCCTTTTGCCCGTCGGCGGGGCCGGAAGCTCGACCCGCCGGGCGTGGTGCTCCCTCTCCCAGTCGGCGACGAAGCGCTCCAACCGACCGATCGAGACGGCTTCCTCAGGATCCTTGCGCGCCTTGGCGATGGTGCAGTGCAGCTGGCACTGGGTTTCCTGCGGGCACACCCGGCCAGTGACAGCGGGCAGGCAGTTGCACTCCCGAATCTTGGCGATAGCGCCGGCGAAGTCCCCCTTGCGCACGAGCCGAATGAACCCCGGAATGTCGACGCCTACGGGACACCCGGCCACGCAGGGCTTGGCCTTGCACTCGAGGCACCGGCAGGCTTCGAGCATGGCGTGAACCTCGTCGAAGCCCAAAGGCACCTCCTCCTGACTGCGCCTTCGTTCTTGGGGAGCGCGCTCGGGCATCGGCTGCTTGGGCAGGGACAGCCGCTCCTTGGGGGAGAGGTCGTCCGCCTTGCGGAGCAGGTCGTCGGGCCGCTCAGGATCCGGCACGCCGCACCTCCTCGCTTAGGCGGCAGGAACCCTCGGCGAACCGGTGGCCCTCGGCAAGAGACCGCAGGCTCTCCTGCTCGTACTCCTTGTAGGCGTTCAACCGGGCGATCAGGTTGTCGAAGTCAACCTGATGCCCGTCGAACTCCGGTCCCTCGACGCAGACGAACCGGTTTTGGCCGCCGACCAGCACGCGGCAACCGCCGCACATGCCCGTGCCGTCCACCATGATCGGGTTGAGCGACACGACCGTCGGAATCTGCATCGGCCTGGTCAGCACCGAGACCGCCTTCATCATCACGGGAGGACCGATCGCCACGACGAGGTCCAGCCTGCGTCGCGAGGCGATCTCCGCAAGGGCGTCCGTCACCCTTCCTGCCCGTCCGTAGGTTCCGTCGTCCGTCGTCACAACGAGCTCGTCGCACACCGACGCGAGACGGTCCTCCCACACCACGAGGGCCCTCGTTCTGGCGCCGAGAACGCCGACCAGACTGTTGCCGACCTCGGCCAAGGCCTGCGCGATGGGGTACAGGGGGGCCACGCCGATGCCGCCGGCGACGACCGCCACCGTGCCGCAACGCTCGATGTGGGTGGGCCTCCCCAACGGACCCGCGAGGTCCAGGATCGAGTCGCCCGGGGACAGATGCGAAAGGAGCGTGGTGGTCTTCCCGACCACCTGGACCACGAGCGTGATCGAGCCCTCCTCAGGGTCCGCATCGGCGATCGTCAGGGGGATGCGCTCGCCACCCTCGACGACGCGCACGATCACGAACTGTCCGGGACGGCGCTTTTTCGCGATGCGCGGAGCCTCCACGTCCAGCTGGACGATCCGGTCCGCAAGCTCGACCCTTCTGAGAACCCGATTCACCGTCGTCTGTGTACCTTCAGAGGCTTCCCGATTGCACGTAGGTTCGAGGGACCTTGAATCGTTGACGAATCTGCCTCGCTCTTGAAGGTTAGACCGACTGCCCGGACGGGTAAGTTTGGAACGTTCCAAAACAAGGAACCACGAGGGAGACATCAACGCGATGAGACACAACCGATGGATCGCAGGAGGGCTGATCGCCCTCGTGACGGCCTCGCTGGTCGGGTGCGGCTCCAGGGCCGCTGAGGTCAGGACCGCGGGCTCCGACACCGGGCCGGCGAAGGAAGTTCAGACCCTGGTCGTCGCCGAGCAGACCGTGCCGGAATGGCTCGAGGCCACGGGAAGCGTCCGCTCGAAGTTCGAGGCCACGCTCGCGGCCAAGATCATGGCGCGAGTCGCCACGGTGTCGGTGCGCGAGGGCGATCGGGTCCGCAAGGGGCAAGGGCTGGTCGAGCTGGAGGGCAACGACCTCGCCGCCGCCGAGGATCTGGCGCGGGCCGGCCTGGAGGCCGCCAAGGTGAACTATGGCAACAGCCAGACGGTGGCGCAGATGGAGCGCTCGATGAGCGAGGCGCGTCTCGCCCAAGCGCAGTCCGGGCTCAAGCAGGCCGAGGCGGCGCTGATGGTCGCCAAGTCGAGGCTGGACCTCGCGAAGGCGGGTCCTCGCCGCCAAGAGAGGGCGCAGGCCGAGTTGGCCGTTCGGCAGGCTGAGACGCAGTTCGAGCTCGCGCAGAGCGAGTTCCGCCGCATCGAGGCCCTCTACAAGGAGGGAGCGGTGGCTCAGCGGCAGTACGACGCGGCGAAGACGAACCTGGACGTCTCACGCGCGCAGCTGGGCAGCGCCCGGGAGGCTCTCAGCATCGCCCAAGAGGGAACCCGGGAAGAGGATCTACGGGCGGCGCAAGAGGGCTACCGGCAAGCCGAGGCCGCGGTCGCCGCAGCCAGAGCCGCAGTCGCACAGGCGAAAGCCTCCCTCTTGCAGGCGAAGGTGCGCGAGGAAGAGGTGAAGGCCGCCCGCGCCCAAGTGGGCCAGTCGGCGGCCAGCGTCCGTCTGGCGCGGACGAACCGCGGTTACACGGCGATCGTCGCTCCCTTCGACGGCGTGGTGACCGCCCGCTACGTCGATCCCGGCTCCATGGCCACGATGGGTTCGCCTCTGCTGACCGTGGTCGGAGGCCCGATGCGCCTGGAGGCGGTCGTGCCGGAGGCGAACATCGCCCGCATCCGCCTTGGGATGCCGGTGTCGGTCGATCTGGACGCGCTGCAGGAGTCGATCGACGGACGAGTGGTGGAGATCCGTCCCTACGGCGATGCCAGCACGCACACCTTCCTCGTGCGGGTGCAGCTCCCCGAAGGGACGCGGGCGCAGTCCGGAATGTACGGACGGGCCCGCTTCGAGATCGGCGTGAAGAAGCAGATCCTTGTGCCGGAGACGGCCGTTTGGACCAAGGACGGCATGCACTGCGTCTACGCCGTGGTCGACGGCAGGGCGGTGATGCGCATCGTCATGCTGGGTGAGAAGTACGGGCCGTCGGTCCGGGTCATGAGCGGGCTGGAGCCCGGCGACCAGATCGTCGTGCGGCACGGCGAAGTAGAGCGCGAAGGCCAGAAGATCGCGGCGAGGTGAAGCCATGAAGATTGGAATGGCCGGAAAGCTCGCCGCAGCATTCGTCAACTCGAAGCTGACCCCGCTCCTGATCGTCTTCTCGATCCTGCTCGGCGCGTTCGCCACGATCAAGACGCCTCGGGAGGAGGAGCCCCAGATCATCGTTCCGATGGCCGACGTGCTGGTGAGCATGCCCGGCGCCTCGGCCAAGGAGGTGGAGCGGCGGGTCAGCGCGCCGATGGAGAAGCTCGTCTGGGAGATTCCGGGGGTGGAGTACGTGTACACCACCTCCAGCCCAGGGGCGTCCATGATGGTCGTGCGCTTCTTCGTCGGCCAGAACGACGAGGATGCGTTCGTGCGGCTCCGGGAGAAGCTCCAGTCGCACTACGACATCATCCCGCCGGGCGCTTCGCTCCCGATCATGAAGCCGAGGTCGATCGACGACGTGCCGATCCTGGCGCTGACGCTGCACAGCAAGACGGCCACGTCGTCGCAGCTGCGCCAGATCGCGGCCCGCGTCGAGGACTATCTGAAGCAGGTCAACGACGTCTCGGAGACGAACATCATCGGAGGGCGTCGGCGGCAGCTGCGCGTGCTGATCGATCGGAACAAGCTCGCCGGATTCGGCCTGTCCTTCGATCGGGTGGCGATGGAGCTGCAGGCCGCCAACGAAAGCTCCGACGCGGGGAAGTTCAACGACCTGGACCGGGAGATCCTGGTCAAGACCGGCGGGTTCTTCCAGACCAAGGACGACGTGCTCTCGACGATCGTGGGCGTCAACCAAGGAAGGCCGGTGTACCTGCGGGACATCGCGACGGTCGTGGACGGCCCGGAGGAACCGACGAACTACGTGTTCTTCGGCCACGGCCCGGCGAGCGGAAAGGAGATCGGGCAGCCGGAGCCGGCGGTGACGATCTCCGTGGCCAAGCGGAAGGGCAAGAACGCGATCGACGTCGCGCACGCCGTGCTGGCCAAGGTCGACAGCCTGAAGGGAACCATCATCCCCTCGGACGTTCAGGTTTCCGTCACGCGGAACTACGGCGAGACGGCGAGCGAGAAGGCCGGAGAGCTGCTGTACCACATGATGATCGCGGTGGTGTCGGTCACCCTGCTGATCGCCATCGCGCTGGGCCGGAGGGAGTCGCTCGTCGTTCTGGTCGCGATCCCGGTGACTCTGGCCCTCACGCTGCTGGTCTTCTACCTGTACGGTTACACGCTGAACCGGATCACCCTGTTCGCGCTGATCTTCTCGATCGGCATCCTCGTGGACGACGCGATCGTCGTGGTGGAGAACATCGTGCGCCACTACAGGATGCCCACGGCTCAGAGGGAGTCGACCATCCGGACCGCGGTGTTGGCTGTCGACGAGGTCGGCAACCCGACGATCCTGGCGACGTTCACGGTCATCGCGGCGATTCTGCCGATGGCGTTCGTCGGCGGCCTGATGGGGCCCTACATGAGGCCGATCCCCGTGGGCGCCTCGGCGGCGATGATCTTCTCGCTTCTGATCGCGTTCATCGTGACGCCATGGGCGGCCGTGCGGATCCTGAAGTCGGACTCGGGCCACCACCACGAGGGCCAGGACGATTGGATGACCCGTGTCTACAAGGCAGCCATGAACCCGCTTCTGCACAACGCCAAGGTGCGGTGGAGCTTCCTGATCGGCGTGGTGGTGCTCCTCCTAGCGTCCATGTCGCTGGTTCTGCTGAAGGTCGTGACGGTGAAGATGCTGCCGTTCGACAACAAGAACGAGTTCCAGATCATCGTGGACATGCCGAACGGCACCACGCTGGAGCGAACGGCCGCCGCCACCAAGGCTCTGGCGGACTACGTTGCCACCATTCCGGAGGTCGAGGACTACCAGCTCTACGTGGGGACGGCCAGCCCGTTCAACTTCAACGGATTGGTGCGCCACTACTTCATGCGGTCGCAGAGCTACCAAGCCGACATTCAGGTCAACCTGGTCGGCAAGGGCGAGCGGAAAGCGCAGAGCCACGACATCGTGAAGCGAATCCGGCCTGAGATCGCGCGCATCGCCAAGAAGTGGGGAATCCGCGCGAAGGTGGCCGAGGTGCCGCCCGGCCCGCCGGTGCTCCAGACCCTCGTGGCCGAGGTCTACGGGCCGACGCTCGAGCAGCGTCTGGAGACGGCGCGGAAGGTGAAGGAGATCTTCTTCACCACCGAGGGCGTGACGGACGTGGACTGGTACGTCGACGATCCGCAACCCACGTACCGCTTCGTCGTCGATCGGGAGAAGGCGGCGCTGGCCGGCGTGGACGTGTCGTCCATCAACCGTGCCATCCGTGCCGCGCTGGGCGGCCTGCAGCTCGGGCTGCTGCACGACGAGGGAAGCTACGAGGACGTGCCGGTGGTGATCCGTCTGCCGCGGGAGTCCCGGTCGGCCCTCAACGAGCTGGACCAGGTCACCATCGCCTCGCGCAGCGGGCGGGCGGTTCCGCTCAGGGAGCTGGCGCGACCGGTGGAGGTCCCCGGTGAAACAGCGATCTATCACAAGAACCTGCAGCCGGTGGTGTACGTCACCGGCGACGTGGTCGGCAGGCAGGAGAGCCCCGTGTATGCGATCCTCGCGATGAACAAGAAGCTGGACCAGCTGCGCTTCGGAGACGGCGTCAAGCTAAACATTCTGAGCACGCACCAGCCGTTCACCACCGAGACGCCGCAGATGAAGTGGGACGGGGAGTGGCACATCACTTACGAGGTGTTCCGAGACCTCGGAATCGCCTTCGCGGTGGTGCTGATCCTCATCTACATCCTCGTGGTGGCATGGTTCCAGGACTTCCGCACCCCGCTGGTGATCATGGCCCCGATCCCGCTGACGTTGGTCGGCATCCTGCCGGGGCACGCGCTGATGGGCGCGTTCTTCACCGCGACGTCCATGATCGGGTTCATCGCGGGTGCGGGAATCATCGTCCGCAACTCGATCATTCTGGTCGACTTCATCGAGCTGAGGCGGCGACAGGGTCTGCCCCTCGACGAGGCGGTGATCGACGCCGGCGCGACGCGCTTCCGGCCGATGCTCCTGACGGCCGCCGCGGTGATCGTCGGATCCTTTGTGATCCTCTTCGACCCGATCTTCCAGGGCCTGGCGATCTCGCTGATGGCCGGAGAGATCGCATCAACGCTGCTCTCCCGCGTCGCGGTTCCGGTCCTGTACTTCATGATGCGGTCGCGCGACGAGCGTCGGGCGGCGCGGGCCACAGCCCGGCCATGAAAGCGGTGGGAGGGTGGCGCACCGAAGCGCCGCCCTCCCGCCTTCCACGTGACTCAGTCCCGAAGGTCGAGCGGGCGATCGTCCCCGGCTTCCGCCTGCTTCAGCCGCCTCTCCGCCTCCTGGAGCACGGGCTCCGGCGTGCGGAACAGCAACCCTACGAGGAACACCACCACCGCCCCGACCAAGGCGAACCACGTGAAGGAGACCTTCGGGAGCCAATCCGGCCGCACGAACTCGCCCGTGTAGCCGAACCACGGGGCGACCGTGTTGGCGACCATGATGTGCATCTCGCCCAGGACGACCGTTGCGAACAGGCCGCAGGTGACGGCGATCAGGTTGCCCCGGTCCGATCCACGGTTCTTGGTCAGCATCCCCAGCAGGAAGACGCCCAGCATCGGGCCGAGGATGAAGCCGGCGATGCCCAGCACGACCGGGATGATCCGCACCTCCGGGTGGTTCACCTTGGCGTAGGCGAACACGCCCGCGACGACGATCATCAGGATCGCGAACAGCACCGTGAAGAACCGGGCGGCTCCCACATAGTGGCCCTCGGACTTGCCCTTGAAGCGTCCCAGATACCAGTCGTTCGTGGCGCTGGTGGCCAGGGCGTTGAGCGCGGCGGAGAGCGAGCCCATGGCCGTCGCGAAAACGCCTGCCAGCACGAAGCCGCGCACGCCGATCGGCATCACGTTGAGGATGTAGGACCCGAAGACGTCGGCCGTGGCGTCCGGCTTGTACGTCGGATCCTTCTGGTAGTAGGCGTAAAGCAGGATGCCGATGAAGGTGAACGCCGCCGCGATCGGTAGGTCCATGATGGCCGCGGTCATCAGGCTCTTCTTGGCCTTCCGGTGGGTCTCCGAGGTGAGCAGCCTCTGCACCATGTCCTGGTCGGTTCCGAACGCGGCCATGTTGCCGACCGTCGCACCGATGAGCGCCGAGAAGAGCGTGTAGTCGCTCCAGAGGATCAGCTTCACATAGTGCCAAGCGTTCATGACGGAGACGTGGTGCTCCTTCATGTAGGCCTGAATCCGTTCGGGTTCGAAGCCGCTGACGAAATACCCCTGCAGGGTGCGCATCTGCGGCACCGCGTCGAGAAAGGCCTGCCAGCCGCCGATGTGCCAGAGAAGGGTTCCGATCGCCACGAGCGCGCTGCCGAACATCAGCGTCGCCTGGATAACGTCCGTCCAGATGACGGCCTTGATGCCCCCGATGGCCGTGTAGATGCATGTGGCGATCGTCAGCGCCACGATGGCGACGAGGTAGGGGGTCACGGAAGAGACCGCGCCCTGCGTGAAGTGCACGTCCTTGCCCTGGACGAACAGCTGCCACGCCAGCACCATCACCAGCGACGGCACGAACAGTCGGGTGCCAGAAGCAAGAGTGCGCATGATCAGGAAGAGCGCGGAGACGTACTTCCTCGAGAGAGGGCCGAAGCGCACCGCGAGGTAGTCGTAGACGGTGTAGACCTTGAACTGATAGTAGGGCTTGAGGAAGATCCCCGCGACCAACCACCGCCCCAGGATCACGCCGAACACGAGTTGCACGTAGGCCAGACTGCGTTTGTCGTAGCCCTCCCCGGGGGCTCCGAGGAAGGTGGCGGCGCTGGTCTCGGCCGCGATGATGGAGGCCATCACGGCCCACCACGGCACCTGCCGGCCGCCCAAGGCGAAGTCGCTGAGACTGCGCTCCCGGCGGCCCATGTACAGGCCGATGGAGACGATCGCGACGAAGTAGAGAACGATGATCAGGCCGTCAACGAGCAAACCCACAACAGGACGATTCTGCACGGGGTTCGGCGCTTCCTGCAATCGCCCTGCGGGTCAGCGCTCGTGGCCGAACAAGCGTCCGCCGCCCATCGCCTTCCTCCAGGCGTCGCGCCATCGATGAACCTCGACCACGCCGATCTCCGGCAGCGGCCTGCGCTCGTCGGGGGAAGGCAGGGGAGGGAAGGGCCGTCCGGGCATGGTCTGATACCAGTAGGCTACGCTGGCCAGCTCCAGAGTGAGGTTGTTCGCGTGCCCGTGCTCGATGCTGGCGCGGAGCGACCGCTGGAACCGGATGGGATCCTCCAAGTGGAACCGGTACACGTGCGTGCGACCGAGCCACCCGAAGCGCGCCGAATCGTTGCCTCTGCCGGGCGCCCTAGCGGTGCCGAAGTACGGGTGCAGGTAGTGCTCGTCCGGGCTCCAGCTTTGGTTGAAGTAGTCCTCGGTGCCGGTCCCGTGGGCGCTGCCCGGCCAAGGCTCGCCGTCGACGAGGAACATGTCGTCGCCCTCCCCGTACCAGATCGGGCTCGGGCAGTTGATGTAGTAGTTCACGCCCACGAAGTGCCCCTTGCCCTCGCACTCGCAGAAGAGGTAGTTCCGCTCGTCCGATGGGTTGTTCGCGAAGGGGCCGAACACCGCCCACTCGTTCTCCACATCGCCGGTGGCGCTTTCCGGACTCGTGAGCTCCTGGTGGTACCAAGCGTGGAATCGGCCCATGTCCTCGGGGATGCTGGGGTGTTCCTCGTAATCCACGTAGTAGTAGAACGCGGACACGTCGTGCGTTCCTTGGTTCTCGACCGTGATGCGGGCGCCTTGGCCGAAAGGCATCGGGAAGTAGCTCACGAGGGCGTTCCCGTCTCGGGGAGCGGCCGCCAAGGGAAGCGAGACGAAGTTGTACTTCATTCCCCACCCCTGCCCGAAGAAGTCCCCGATGGGCGACTCGACGCTGGGATGCTCGCACCCATCCCAGTAGCACCGCAGAACGAGGTTCCGCCGGTGGAGCGGGTCGTCGCAGGCGATGGTGATCCAGATGTGGCGGATGATCCCCGCGCCGGCGATCTCTGCGATCGTTCTGCATTCACCCTTGGGAATGGACACGGCGTCGGCGTTGCCGCCTGTTCGGTCGAAGGAGGAGATGCGGCGGGATTTGGCGTCGACGATGCGGGCGATGTTGGCGAGAGGACCCTGAGACATGGCGGTGCACCCCGCAGGTTTGTTTACCCCAGAGGAACTCCGTGTGGTTTCAGCAAGAGCCGCAAATCTGGTTGCATATTTATTCAGGTTATGTTATATTGATGGTGTCGGGTAAGCGATCCCGGCGCCTTCGAGGAGGAACCATGCGACGTTGCACCGCTCGCCGAGGCTTCACGCTCATTGAACTCTTGGTCGTGATCGCCATCATCGCGATCCTCGCCGCCATCTTGTTCCCGGTGTTCGCGCAGGCCAAGCAGGCCGCCAAGCGGACCGGGACCCTTTCGAACCTCAAGCAGAACGTGCTTGGCGTGATCCTGTACGCCAACGACAACGACGACGGCGTCATTCCCACCTGGCAGGACGGAGCTTGGGTACGGAGACGGCATCCACGGCGCCTACGACATCCAGTAGCTGTATCCCTACACGAGGAGCATCGACCTCGCTTGGGACATGTCCGAGCCGATT